>ENA-ORNR01002314-ORNR01002314.1-human-gut-metagenome-genome-assembly--contig:-NODE-2314-length-15801-cov-6.169313_pt1 | contig 15801 bp, 19 predicted proteins | sample MGYA00242114_ERZ509020 | MGnify/ENA primary metagenome ERZ509020 (study PRJEB26280, sample SAMEA2338758) | human gut metagenome | biome: human gut; feature: human-associated habitat; material: faeces...
CCTCGAAAATCCTGCTCCAACACAGATATGTACAACAAATACATCAAATGAAAGCCCGATTGAAATTAAAAGGATTTCAATAATACCCATAGATTCGCCTCCTCCTGCTGGCTGTTACATATATATTATGTAATCCCTTACTAAATAATAAATCTTCAGATTATCGGTTCTGTTTATTTTTTAACGACATTTTTCCACATTTGTCGCATATCTGTTTATTTTTTCAACAGATTATTCTTCCGGAATCTTTTTTATACAATAGAAAGCTCCATTTTCTGTTAAAAATAAAAAATTCCCGCAAAGGTAGATCTTCTACCTCTGCAGGAACTTTGCTTCTTTATTATCTTAGTGATGGAATAAACGGATTCCAGTAAAGCTCATAACCATACCGTATTTATTACATGTCTCGATCACATTGTCATCACGTACCGATCCGCCCGGCTCTGCCACATACTTTACGCCGCTTTTGTGTGCGCGCTCAATATTGTCGCCAAATGGGAAAAATGCATCCGATCCCAGTGCCACATCGGTATTTTTATCCAGCCATGCACGCTTCTCTTCTGCGGTAAATACCGCCGGTTTTACCTTAAAAATCTTCTCCCATGCACCATCTGCAAGGACATCCATATAATCCTCACCCATGTACAGATCAATGGCATTGTCACGGTCCGCACGCTTGATACCGTCAACAAACTGCAGTCCTAAAACCTGTGGAGACTGGCGCAGCCACCAGTTATCTGCCTTCGAACCAGCCAGACGGGTACAATGGATACGGGACTGCTGTCCTGCTCCGATACCGATTGCCTGTCCGCCCTTGACATAACATACAGAGTTAGACTGTGTATACTTTAAAGTGATCATGGAAATTGCCAGATCAATCTTTGCCTGCTCCGGCAGTTCTTTGTTTTCTGTCACGATGTTGTCAAAGAAATCATCTCCGATATGAAGTTCATTTCTTCCCTGCTCGAATGTGATACCAAATACATCCTTATGCTCGATCGGAGCCGGCTCGTATGCCGGATCAATCTCGATTACACAGTAATTGCCCTTCTTTTTCTGCTTTAAAATTTCCATAGCTTCCTCAGTATATCCCGGAGCAATCACACCATCGGAAACCTCGCGCTTGATGACCTTTGCTGTTGCTACATCACAAATATCTGACAGGGAAATAAAATCTCCGAATGAAGACATACGGTCTGCACCTCTGGCACGGATATAAGCATTTGCAAGAGGTGTAAACTCAATATCCATATCATCGACCCAGTAAATTTTCTTTTCCACGTCAGACAGTGGAAGTCCTACCGCTGCACCAGCCGGGGAAACATGTTTGAAAGAAGTTGCTGCCGGAAGTCCGGTTGCCTTCTTTAATTCCTTTACCAGCTGCCATCCATTAAAAGCATCCAGAAAATTGATATATCCGGCTCTTCCGCAGAGCACCTTAATCGGCAGATCTTTGCCATCTGCCATATAGATTCTGGCCGGTTTCTGATTTGGGTTACATCCGTATTTTAATTCATATTCCTGCATGATTTTCTCCTTTTTCAACAATCCGCTCTTATTTATTTTTATTTATTCTTGTTTACAATTCTTGACTCATAGTTTCCGGTCTCAATGTCAATAAAACGTACAAACAGGGAAACTTTATTATCCTCATTTAAATTCTCCCATACCATTTTCGTAAACGTATCGATATCTCCATCAATATCAACCCAGGTTGGTTCACCCTCGAAACTTGGCAGTGGATTTCCGTCTCCCATATAAGTATGGATAAAATGTCCCTCTCCGGCAACCGGGTTGCTGTATGCAAACGTGTAACGGTTGCATGCATCCGGATTTCCGTTGTTGCTCTTTAAGATAGACATCGCATAATTGAACTCCCCCTTATCAATGTGCATGATACCGGAAATACGTGGAGTATAATTTGGTGCGTCCGGCTCAAATTCTCTGGTGCGCAGCGCCTGCTCAAATGTCTGCTGCTTATCCATCAGCTCATAAATCGTATCGGTCTGATCTCCGTTTGTCACAATCGTCTTGTTGCCAAGTACTCGAACCGGTGCGTAAATGATCAGGCTCGGATCTTCCAGCTTTGACGGATCAAATGCCTGTGTACGGATACCTTCGCCATCCTCTACAAATACACGATTACGGCTGTTTGCGCTTCTTCCCATAATAAAATAAGCAGTTACCGCCTTCTTTCCATCCTTAGAACGTCCGATCACAATACCACGTCCCGGATATGTTGTTGCGCCTAATTCTTTACTGAGTGCTACCTTCTGCATTTGTTTCTCCTTTCGCAAATACGCCTAAAATAAATAAAAACCGACACATCCGGGAACCCACATTTCAATCAAATACATATTTCATGTATTTCCCTGCAATGTGCGGTGCCCAGACGGTCGGCCCCTGCGGTGCTTCTCTGAAGCATCGCCTTATCTGCGGTACATCTGTGATGTATCGCCCTATCTGCGGTGCAATCTTTGGATCTGTCACCTTTATATCTCTTGTTATACTCCACGTGGTTCTTCCACTTATCCGTCAGTCATATAACTAAATTTATTTAAGCATGGAAAGTTCCTCTTGTCAAGGGATCTTCTGTTATTTCATCGTTACTATTCACTCACATGTTACTGTTCACAGGTTACCCTGCGAACAGTAACCTCACATTCAGCTGCATGCCCGTGCATATTCCTGTAATTTTTCTTTTGCAGTCTGCGACAAATGTGTCGGAACCTCTATCTGCACCTGGGCATATTCATCTCCGTGAACTGCCGGATTATTCATGGCTGCTACGCCCTTTCCTTTCAATCGGATTTTTGCCCCAGACTGTGTACCGGGTTTAATCTTACAGACAACATCTCCATACAACGTATGGATCTTTATCTCTCCTCCGAGCACAGCTGTTGTATACGGAATTTTCACCGTCGTATAAACATCCTGGCCTTTTCGCTCGTAACCAGATTTTTCTCCGACTTTGACTTTGATCAGCAGATCTCCGTCCTTTCCATTGTACCCTTTCTGTCCTTTCCCTTTCAGACGCACAGACTGCCCGTTTGCAATGCCTGCCGGAATATGCACTTCAAAGTTCTGGCTCTTTCCGTCACTGGAAGAAAGCGTAAACCTTTTATCACAGCCAAATACCGCTTCTTCAAAGCTGATCGGTACTTCCGTCTCGATATTTTGCCCTCTTTTCTCATGTACTCCGCCAAAACCACTGCCAAATTCTCCGGTACTTCCAAATCCGCTTCTTCCGCCAAAACCTCCGGTTCCGTGGAATCCACCTTTTTTTCCAAACAATTTGTCAAGAATATCATCCATATCGGAAGAACCATCAAAATGGAACTCCTGATATCCGTTGCCCGGTTCTCCGGAAGAATACGACTGATAAAATCCTCCATTTCCAAATGGATTCCCGTACTGTGCCTGTTTCATCTTCTCCGGATCAAAACCTGCCTCCAGCGAAATCGGACCGTACTCATCATACAATTTCCGCTTCTTCGGATCTCCCAACACTTCGTAAGCTTCCGTTACTTCCTGAAAAATCTTTTCCGCATTTGGATTTCCTTTATTCATATCCGGATGATATTTTTTGGCAAGTTTTCGATATGCCTTTTTAATCGTTGCTTCGTCTGCATTTTTATCTATTCCCAAAACTTCATAAAAATCTCTTTTTGCTGCCATAATTATCACCTCACCAATCACAAAAACAGGAACTGCTTTCTAAAATGCACTTCCTGTCATTCCATCTCAGTCAGAGCATTTTCCACTAAGACGTACTTATATCTTTGCTTCAGTTTTGTTATAGCATTGTTTTTAGCACTCGTCAAGCATGTCTGCTAACAATTTTCTTAATTTTTTCTAAATTGGTGATTCACGGCATGGTCTGAGGCTTTTGATTTTTGCAAGAGGAACGGAACACGCAGCAAAACAACGACTTATATACCATAGATTTTTAAATCAACACGTCCATCGACAACTGCAATTCCATCCGCCTGCAATAGCCTTGCCTGCGCACCTTCTCCACCAAACGCAAATTCTCCAGCTAATTCTCCCTTTGCGTTCACCACACGATAACAGGGAATCTTCTCCGGATCCGGATTTTTATGCAATGCATTTCCCACGGCGCGTGCCATCTTTTTATTTCCGGCCATCTCCGCAACCTGTCCATATGTTGCCACTTTTCCACGCGGAATCTTTTTAACCGCTTCATAAATCCGTCTGGTCGGACTGTCCGTAACCAGATCATAGCTTTCCGCAATCATACGCTGGATTTCCTGCTCCGGAACGGTACCATCCAGAATAATGGTATTCCAATGATCTTTATTCTGATGCCATCCCGGAATGACAGATGCATAGGTACTTCTCCAGAAATCACGCCACTGCGGATCCGCTTTCACATTTAAATTAATGTATCCTTCCCTCTCATAGGTCCATAAAAACGCCTTTTTGCTTCCTTCTACCCTCACAAGCTGCCAGTTATTATCATGAAACGGCGCCTCCTGATAGGTTTTCGGAAAAGACAATGCATATGCCAGCGCCTCTTCCCTTGTTTTCATACACTCCTCCTTACGGTTTTTCCGTCATATATCATATATTTTCTGTATATCTGCATGTCGGAAATCCCGTACATCCCCAAAACTCTCCGAACCTTCCGTTTCGTTTTTTCAGCGGCTGCCCACACACCGGACAATTTTTTATTTCCATCCTGCGCCCGGTAGTCCCATCCAGCTCCTTTGCCAGCTTTTCAAAAACCTGCTGGTTCATGCGGCAGTCGTTTAATGCACGGTGTGCCCCGGCCGTGGAAATCCCGTAATATTGTGCCAGATCCCCCAGACGATGATGCGAAAGTTCCGGCAGACAGAGCCGTGCCAGTTTCAGTGTGTCAATGTAATCGTTGGTTAGTGTCTGACCGAAATACCGTTCACAATCACGATACAAAAATTTCATATCAAAACGATTGATATTATGTCCTGCCAGCACATCATCTCCGATAAAAGCAAGAAATTGCTGCAATACGGAATCAAACATTGGTGCAAACGCCACCATATCATCCGTGATATGATTTACTGCACTTGCCGCGCTGGGAATCGGTCTGCCCGGATTCACAAGCTGACTGAACTCTTCTGTAACCACGCCGTTTTTTACTTTGACAGCCGAAATTTCAATAACCTCGTCATATTTACTCGAAGTACCGGTTGTCTCAAGATCATAGAGTACATAATCCGGCACATACTGATTAATCATTTTACCTTTTGTATTTCCTAACATCTTTTGTTCCTTTGCCTTTTTAGGATTGTTTCAGGAAAAAACGCAGACTTCCAATTCGAAGTACCGCTCCCTGGGAAGCCGCACTGTTTTCAAAGTTTCTTGCAATTGTTTCCTTTTCCACGCTTAATGTCTTTACAATGTAAAATTCCTTCTTTGCCGCCGTCGGTGCATTGTGCATAAATTGCATCACTTCCTGCAGGTTTCCAGATCCGGCATAATCCTCGCCGAGCACCGTATGGGCATCCTTTTCCTGAAACACATGCGGAATGACCGAATCAATCGCTTTATCGTAATCCGCATTTCCCACATCGATCCGGATGCGCGCCAGACAGCTTCCGTCCCCCGGCTGTTCCACCTGATAATCCAAAAGCTGCAACTGCCCCCACTTCTGATTCACTGCCTCCTGCCATTTTGGAAGGAACTGACCTTTCTGCGCATTCAAAACACTGACAATCATGGAAATTTTTTGTTTATTTGGAAGCTTCATAAGCATACCCAGTCCCGGAATCTTCGGAAGCTTTACCTGATCAATATTTAATTCTGTAATATCTGCTACCAGTCGAAACATTTCTTCTCCTTCATCTTTGGTTATTTTCTATGCTATCATGCTATCACTTTTTTCGTAATTTTTCCACTAAAATAACACTCACAATATTATGCTATAATTTCATTTGGCACCGCCAAACCGGATTCACCAGAAAAGTCAGATCAATACCGTTTTGATGATGATATACAGGTATGTATTTATGATAATCTTGTAATCAATATCACGGAATTGTTAAAATAAAAAGGTGCTTATTTAAGCACCTTTTTAGTGGACTAGACGGGAGTCGAACCCGTGTCCAAAAACCTTTCCCCTGTTCTTCTACTATCATAGTCAGTTGTTTGAATTTCCCGCAAGTTATCGAAAACTAACATCCTATAACTCTTGGTAGCTTCATAGTACTCCTAAATACGCAAAGCTTAATATTTAGGGTTCCCTACTAAAGTCGATGCCAATGTCCGGACCGTAGGCCTTCCGGGATTGACAGCTGCCTTTAATTAGGCAGCGTAAGCTAATTTATTATTGTTAGCGTTTAATTTTAAAATCTGCGTTTTAGCGTGGTCACAGTCCACGGATAGCTTCACCATCTTCAGCCGGCCTGTCGAAACCAGTACAAGCCCGTACTGCTATTGTCATGATAACAAGTCTTTGTTTCCTTGTCAAGGATATATCTTTATTTGAGTTTCCCCATTTTTCAAACCGCTATCACTTGAAACCCAATTCAGCAAAGCATTCAGCCAGTGTCAGTTGCTGTGATTGCTCTTTTTTCAAAAGGAATCCTTTTATGCCTGAGTGTGTTCTGGCAAGGACACGCTCAATGGCATAACCTAATCCATAAAAAATAAATTTTGGTACATCAAAAATACGCTTGGAACATTCCTTTAATTCCAGCATAAAAATTGTATCATCTTTTTCGCAACTCATTATACCTATATAGCCGGTGACAAGTGTTGCAAACAGATTTAAATTACGGATTGATTGCAAAGACATTACCCGTAAATCTTCTAATTCGAATTGTTGTTTTTTGAACTTGAAATATTCCTCAATTCTCCACCGCATCAGATAAACTTTTGTTGCAATCATACACAGTTTTTTCTTTTCAGACAAATCCAAATTTGTAAGCAATAACATTGGCTGCGCACCGAAACCATATACCGCCACAAGAACCAGCGTCTTGTTTGGAAATTCACATAACTGTACAGGAATATAACTGATTTTACATTCTATTTTTTTGCCATGTTTATCTTTAAAATCCATCCGATAATTCCCTTTGTAATTACCTGCAACATCCATAATGTTTTGCGTTTTTCCGTTATATATGACATTGCGATTCTTTTTTGACCGAATTACAAATTTTTCATCATTCTTCAAGAAATATCTGTAGTAATCATTTGCGTCAAATCCTCTGTCAAGTGTTCGGACACAGTTCTTTGAGAAATGTGCAGACAACGATTTCAAGCATTGTAGATTCTCGTGTGTTGCACTGATAAACCCTTTTTCTGCCGCCGAAAAGACTTTTTCGTAGACTGGAAGTGGCATTTTTTTATTCTGTGAAAGCACGGCAGCTTCCACAGTAAAGTATCCTTTTCTGATTTCTCCTGTACTACCGTCACGGACATCAGAAATTGCTTCCATTTTCGGACTGCATGGTTTGGTAATATCAGAATTATCAATAATAATCACAGCATTTTCCTCGTTTATCTGTTTCTTAACCTCCGAAATATAGTTTTTCATAACCGTTTCCTTTTCCTTAAAGGCAGACAAATTTCTTGAAAGTCTGTCAATGGTTTTCTTAAGTGTAATATTTTCGTTTAAAGAGCGGGCAATTTCGCTCAAATGAAGTTTGTTTCCGGCTAAAATACCATAAATCATCTGTAAAAGAAATTTGCTTTGTGGTTGTTTCAATCCGTTTGAAATTTTTTCTGAGAAATTTGCTAAATTCCGTTTAATTTCATATCCTAATCTGTTATAATTAATCATGCAAAAACACTCCTTTGTTTTATTTATTTTGTCGTGATTTAATTATAACATTAGTGCAGTGTTTTTGCTTTTTTATTTTGCAGATGATTTAGTTTCTGAAAAAATGGGGAAACTCAAAAGAGAATAAGGTATTGACAAAATTTTGTAGGGGGGGTAGAATGGTAGTAAAAAATTCCAAAACATAACGCATTGGTGCCTTTCGCAGAAAGAAGGAAAATAAACATGAAAAAGAGAAAGAACTTGGGAAAAAAGTTAGTAACAATGTTAGTGTCTGTAGGCTTTTTTGCAGTTTTGATTACAGTCTTGAATTTAATGGCATTACAAGCTATTCGAGGAAAGAATGATGTGCTTATAGAACAGTTTGAACAATATGAAGAAGCAGTGGAAAATAATGATACCGCGGTTTTTGAAACAGCAAAAGGAGAAGTGGCAGAAGCCATCAGACATAGCAACTACAGAATAAATGGAAGCATCATTTTTGATCTTGCACTTGTGGTAGCTGATATTATTGTAATCGTACTTCTTTCGATTGTTATTAATAAGTCCATTGTTCGTCCAGCAAAAAGAGCAAAGAATGATTTGGATGATATCATTTTAGGTATAGAATCAGGACAGGGTAATCTTACGTTAAGAGTATTTGATGAAACCAGTGATGAAATTGGTCAGCTTGCAAATGGTGTCAACCATTTTATTGAAACATTACAAAATCTTATGGTAAAGATTCAGAGTGTATCAAAAGATATGAAAAAATCTTCCTATCTTGTACAAAATGAGGCGGAATCTTCAAATATGAGTGCATCCAATGTGAGTGCAACATCGGAAGAACTTGCAGCATCCATGGAAGAGGTATCTGCTTCTCTATATGATTTAGCCCAAGGATGTAATAATCTGCTAGAGAAAATGGCAGGCATGAATGAGGATGCTAAGAACTCTGCAATGAAGTTGCATGAAGTGAAGCTTACTGCAGAAAATAGCTATAAAGAAGCGATTGCATCAAAAGAAAAAACAGTAGAAACATTTGATGGCATTCAAAAGGATGTCGCGGAGGCAGTAGAAGCATCTAAGTCTGTAAATGAAATTGCAAAACTTACAGAAAATATCTTAAATATCGCAGCACAGACAAATCTTCTAGCACTTAATGCATCGATTGAAGCAGCAAGAGCAGGGGAAGCAGGCAGGGGCTTTGCCGTTGTTGCAGATGAAATCAGACAGCTTGCAGATAGTTCACGTGAGACAGCAAACAATATTCAGGAAATCAGTGGAAAAGTTATTGAGGCAGTAAACAATCTGTCTGGAAATGCAACGGAAATGATTCGTTTTGTAGATGAAAAGGTAGCACTTGATTATGACAACTTTGTAAAAATTATTGGAAATTATGATGCTGATTCTGATCAGGCAAGTAATACATTTAACGAGTTTGCAGTTAAGTCAAAAGATAGCTTAGGTACAATGAATGATATGAATGAAGGTATCAATAACATTTCTATAGCGATTGAAGAATCTGCAAAAGGTGTTACAAACGTAGCACAAGAGATATCACAACTTGTAACAGCAATTTCAGCAATTACAGTGCAGGCGGACGAAAATAAGAACCTTTCGGAAGATTTATCGGATGAAGTAGCAAAATTTGAAAAAGTTTAACTAACAGATTTTTATTATGAGAAAAACTGTATTAGGTAAATAACCCGCACTAACTAAAAATGAATGCCAGAATAAGCACAAAGGCATAGCCCCATTACGGGTTCTATGCCTTTGCGTTTTCCGGAAGCAGCATCCGGTCGTCGATATAGTAATCACAGGAAATCTTCCGGCTGTTGTGTCCATAGAATTCGATGATTTCCGGAAGATTGTCATTAACTGCATCAAATTCAAGATTCTGTTCCCGGCACCATTCGACAGCTTTCGACAGAGATTCACCGGCGCGGCAGGTCCAGAGAATGAGTTTGTTGCCATTGCGTTTCCATTCCTGGAGATATTCGATCAGTGCCTGGTTTGGCTGACCAAGCTCCGGCCATTTGCTGTAGCAGAGAGTGCCATCAAAATCAACAGCGATTGTCTGGAAATCTAACATTTTTTTATTATTCATTCAGATCATCTCCTTTAGAGGGAGTCTGCTGAACACCAGGATGATAGCAGAACAGGCTTGTTACCGGTTTGTGAAAAAAATCTGCAATTCTCATGGCGTATAGCAGAGAAGGAATATGCTGTTTTGACTCGATATTGGCAATAGTTTTCAGGCTGATGCCGGTTGCTGATGCAAGTTCTTTCTGGGTAATGCCAAGATCTGCCCTTGCTTCAACAAGTTTGCAAGTAATTGTGTCTGTCATGGTGTTTATGTCTATATCCATATCAGTATTCATATATATGCACCTCCAAATTAAGAATTGTTCAGGTCTGTTCCGCTATAATAATCCTACAGTTTTAAGTGTCCCAAAAAAAGGACTTATGAAAGAACACGGCCGAATATTTTGAAGGAACTGTTCTCTGTAACCGGGATTGGATCATATTTTTTATTCAGTGATATGAGGTAGGTTCCGAGTCTGTTATTCTGAAATTTCTTCACATATGCGTTTCCATCAAGATAGAAAATACCTATTTCGCCATCATCAAGGCATGCTGTCTGTTCAATCCAGATGAGATCCTTATTATGATATCTAGGCTCCATACTGTCACCATCTACATATACACCGAAGGTTGCGGCTTCCGGAATATCAGGAGAGGAAATCATCTCATATTCATCGCTGTCGAGGAAAGAGCCGGTACCGGCAGAAACTGTATTGTAAAATACTTTTCTTTCCCGGATCACGTGAATAGGAATGATATCTGCCGGTTTATAGTTGCCGGTGCTTTCCAGATCTCTGATATATTCAAGAACCTTGTTCATTCCCGTTTCATTCAGGTTTCGGAATGGGTTAAGGGGACTTTGACCAATAAAATCCGTATAGATATCGTATATTTCAAGAATTTCACATAAGGCGAGAAATTGTCTGGCATTTGGTGTTGCTGTGCCAAGCTCCCAGGCGCTGATTGAATTCTGCTTTACATAGATGTCATAGTTTTCCAGTTCTTTTGCAAGCTGGCTCTGGTTCAGCTTATGTTCTTTTCTGTATTTAGCAATGGTCTTTCCTAAATCTTTCATAGTATTATGCCTTTCTAAGTAATCATATCAGGTATGATCTCCCTATTGGGATATATCAAGATTAGCATAAGAATCCCTAAAAATCAATACACAATATCAACTGTATTGATAATATGCAATAAATTACCGTTGAATAGCAATATAAAAAGTATTATATTATGCCATGTAGACGGATGGCATATCATCCGGCAGCAGGAAAGAAGGTGATTCAGTGAACCGGACAATACTGCATAGTGATTGTAACTGTTTTTATGCATCAGTAGAGCTTCTGCATCATCCGGAGCTTAGGGGAAAGCCTGTAGCAGTAGGAGGTGATCCTGAGGCGAGACATGGAATTGTGCTGACCGCTGATTATACGGCCAAGAGATATGGTGTAAAAACCGGAATGGCATTATGGCAGGCAAAACAGGTATGCCCGGACATAACATTTCTTCCTCCAAGAATGGACCTGTATCTCAGATTTTCCAGAATGGCACAGGAAATTTATGCTGACTATACAGATAAGAGGGAACCATACGGAATTGATGAGTCCTGGCTGGACGTGACAGACAGTGCAACTCTCAAGGGAGATGGATTTCACATTGCACAGGAAATAAGCAGCAGGATGAAAAAAGAACTTGGCATTACGGTGAGCGTGGGTGTGTCGTTCAACAAGATTTTTGCAAAACTTGGTTCGGATTACAAGAAACCGGATGCCATTACTACTATGTATGAGGATGAGTTTCAGAGAAAAGCCTGGTGTCTTCCAGTTTCTGATCTGTTATATGTGGGAAATGCAACGAATAAAAAGTTATATAGCATGGGAATCCGGACTATCGGAGATCTGGCAAAATCTGATGAAACCCTGCTAGTCAGAAAACTTGGCAAGATGGGAAGTATTCTGTGGGCTTTTGCTAATGGATATGATGAATCTCCGGTAAAGCTGGAAAACACATCAGCTCCGGTCAAGTCCGTAGGCAACAGTACAACAACGCCCAGGGATATGGAAACAGATGAAGATGTCAAGATTGTGTTATACATTTTGGCAGAAAGTGTAGCGGCAAGACTCCGGGAGAATGGTTTCCGGTGCCGGACTGTTGAGATCAGTGTCCGTGACAAAGAACTGTTCCATTTTTCAAAACAGGTAAAGTTACAGAATGCGAGCAATATCACCAAAGAGATTGCAGAGGCTGGATACAGGTTATACAAAGACAACTACAGACTACCGGCGGATGATAAGGAACTGAAAAGCAGCCGGCCAGAGTTCTTTCAAAAGCCACTGCGGAGCATAGGAATACGTGGAACGGATCTTGTGACAGATTATTTCTGGGAGCAGCTGGACATGTTCATGGATCCTCAGGCAAGAGAAAAACAGATGAAAATGGATGAGACGGTTGATATTATCCGCAAAAGATTTGGATTTTACAGTGTCCAGAGAGGGCTTATGTACCGTGACAGAATACTGTCAGCATGTGATGCAAAGTCTGATCATACGGTACATCCGCATGGGTACTTTGGATAGACAGGAGGGATTGAACTATTATGGAAAGCAGCAAGGTATATGTAAATGTCATGGCTGAATTTACAAATGACGGAAGGCTTCTACCAAGGAGCTTTATCTGGAAGGATGGCCATGTATATGAGATTCAGAAAGTAACAGATGTAAGAAGAGCGGCAAGCCTGAAAGCAGGCGGAGCCGGAATACGTTATACCTGTATTGTTGACGGAAAAGAGAGCCATCTTTTCTATGAGGACAACAATATGTGGTTTATGGAGGAGAGATAGCTTTTTAATGGTGTTATACCAGTCGAAAAGATCAGCAAGAAGGTCACAGGATGAATGGTGCGGACTTCGGCACATCGGAACTCATTTATCCAGAGAATATAATCATCAATGGTTTTCATTTCCCTTATCCGTTGAATGGTACGTAAATTGTACAATGTCAGGAGGACTTTGATGATGACTGAGAGAGTTAAGATGAGATATGTGAGCTGCCCGTCCTGCGGAAAGCAGTTGTTTAAGGTGGCGGGAAATTGCAGTGTTGAGATTACATGTGTGAGATGCAAGAAAGAAATCGTAGGGGTGGTGGATGAAATTTATATGAAGATATTTGAGAACTGCCGTGGAAAGGAACATGATCAGGAAAAAGCCAGCAGATACTCTACAGATATGGAAGCATTACGACAGCGGAAAAGAGCAATGTAGTAATAACATACAGAAAAGGTACAGAATATAGGAAAATATCCCCATAATCTGTCCTTGGTACAAATAATAAAAAATATTGATATGTGTTGGGTGTCTGGTTTTATCTGGAAAAAATCACGCTAATATGTCCAAAATCTTCCACATATTACTCGGTTCTGATTTATAGAAGAAAATAGTATTCTATTATGGATGAAATGGAAGGAGTAATATGTCGAACGATAACGATAAAGACCAGGAATATCAAAAGAATATGGGTAAACGTCTGAGAAAGATACGAAAAGAGAATGCACTGTCTCAGGATGATGTTGCGGATGCTCTTGGTATATGCACAAAGCAGTATCAGAGATACGAATATGGAGATTCTGCAATTTCATGTGAGAAACTGTCAATACTGGAAGAGTCTTTTCATTTTGATGTGCGATACATAGTAACAGGAAAGAGAGAGCAGATTGACATAGACAGATATGTTGTTAATATGCCCTGGAAGGAAAAACGCGATTTTTTTGAGAGAATGGCCAGATATGTACTCAGGATATTGAACAACACAGAGAAAGGAGAATAGACGGGGGAATCGTAATATTTATAGGGGAGTAGTGAAAAACCCGACTATTAGGATGAAAATGAGAAATGATAAACGAGATAATGAACACAGAATGATTCATTGTTCAGGCTGCGGAAAGTTTTTGGCAACATGTAAAGAAGTAATATCATTGAATATCATTTGTCCGAAATGCCGGACGGTTACGATTGCGGATCTGAAATCAGGGGAACTTAAGACAATCCGGGATCGGAGAAAAAATCAGATTTGAATAATATAAGCAGTATGAAAATACTGCACGAGTAATAGATAACTGAATAAAATGAGCCAGTGGGCGGACCATCAGACTGGACAGAGGAGCCGGAACCATGATTTCGGTAATGCCGAGAATCCTTAAAGATGATCCCACTGCGCAAGAGTTTGTAAACGAGCTGAATATAGCAGAAGACTATAAGGAGCCTGCAAAACGGAAATATAACGAGAAATCGTTTTATTTTAATGCGTTTTGCAGGCTCTTTTTCTGTTCAATCATAAGACAAGTTGTATTTCCGTTTGGGCTCCGGAAACGGAGAAAAGAATGAGAAATACAAATGCAGAAAATACAATGGGAACAAGAATCAGGGAAATGAGAAAAGCAGCAGGAATGTCACAGGAGCAGCTGGCAGAAATCCTGTGCACTAAGAAAGCAACGATATCAGCATATGAGAATGACCATATAGACATTAAAAGCAGCATTGTTCTGGAAATAGCAAAAGCCCTGAATTGCAGTGGATCATATCTGCTGGAAGGGAAAAAGGCAGAGGCACTGGATGCCAGAATAATGGATGCGTTGCTGGAACTGAAAAATGACCAGATGAGAGAAGTTGCACTGAAACAGATTCAGGCACTGGCACTTCTTGGATAAAAGTACATTCTGAATAGACTTTTGTCTATTGTTTGGGGAACGATTTTTACTCCGTGGTTATCTACAATAATATCTGTAAAGAAGAGTAAACGTACGAAAGCTCATGACATGCAGAAATAAAAGGAGTACAGCAATGACAGAAAAGAACCTTATCAGAGTATATACAGGAGCTACATCAGAGAAGCGCATAGATATCATTATCAAAAACTATACAAAATTCATTGGCATCGTGGACGGATATACAGACGGGCTGCGTTACATGATCGAATGTGAAAAGGAAAGCAGCCACCGGCAGTCAGCTGGAGATCTTGGAGTAAGAGTCCAGACAGGAGGAATGACCAGTGATCCCACCGCAAGAAAAGCAATCAACAATGTTATTACAAGGGAAGCACTGATCAACTGTGATTTTTCAGGTAACGCACTGGACGGAGTGGACCAGGCAGAAGTATATATCAGGGATGCATACATTCTCAGGGATATGAGGAAAGACTATAACCTGTTTAACAGTCAGCTTGGGATTCTGGGAACAGAAAAGGAGACATTTACCAAGTATCTGCTGAAAGAAAAGACAATTTCGGATATTGCAGAGGATCAGGGAATTACCTATGAATCAGCGAGACAGCAGATGCAGAAAATAAAAGTCCGTATGAAAAAGCAGGTAAAGAGATTCATGGATGGACAGCCGGGAGGTATCGCATAATGGGAATGACAGCAGAGAATATTGCAGAAAAAAGATGCTATACCGTAAAGGAAGTACAGGAAATGCTTGGAATCAGCAGACCGACTGTATATGAGCTGTTGAAGAAAAATGAATTCCGCTGGATCCAGATTGGAAACAAGTACCGTATTTCAAAGAAGAGTTTTGACGAATGGCTGGATCAGAAATCCGAAACCATATAATTTACCTTCTAAATGATATGCAGACATACATGTTATAGTGGGTGAGAAGGAGGCCGCAGTATGAGTGAAGCGAAGGATTTGACAGAGATAAGGCAACAGATTCAGCAGCGAAGTGCTGAACAGAAGCTGACACAGCGTAGTACCATGTCTGTGCCTGAAATGCGAAAGCTACTAGGACTAAAAAAGACTGACAGTTACTGGCTGGTCCATAAAAATTTATTTAAGACTCAAATAATCGGTGGGATGATGAGAATTGACCTTGAAAGTTTTGAAAAATGGTATGCCAATCAGGTGAAGTATAAAAAAGTAGGCGGCGAAGAGCCGGGAAAAGAGTTAAGGGAAAAATC
>ENA-ORNR01002317-ORNR01002317.1-human-gut-metagenome-genome-assembly--contig:-NODE-2317-length-15788-cov-3.118032_pt1 | contig 15788 bp, 14 predicted proteins | sample MGYA00242114_ERZ509020 | MGnify/ENA primary metagenome ERZ509020 (study PRJEB26280, sample SAMEA2338758) | human gut metagenome | biome: human gut; feature: human-associated habitat; material: faeces...
CTCCGGCGCACTGTCCCAGTCTGCTCCGGTTTTTCCACAGACTAAATCGCCCAATTTGGAAGATATATACTCTGAGATGTATTCTCGTTCAGATTGTGAATTGTTGCTTACAGTGCTTGAAAATCGTGTGCGAAATTATTTTGGCAATCTTATTCTTCCAGATACTCCAACTATTTATGATTATCTTTTGCTTTCATTAAGGGGGAAAGACTTCGTGTTTACTTTTAATTGGGATCCGCTATTAATACAAGCGCATAATAGAGTATCATCTTATACGGATGACTTACCAACAATGGGCTTCCTTCATGGGAACACGGCATTAGGTATTTGTTCAGAGTGCCATCAAGCACAACACATTAGCAATAAAAGATGTGTTAATTGTGGTAAGCAAACGGTGATGCCATCTAAGTTGCTCTATCCTGTAAAAGAGAAAACTTACGATGATTTCTATATCAAAACGGCATGGGGCTCTTTCCTACATTATCTATCTGGCTGCACTTTGCTTACTGTTTTTGGTTATGGCGCACCTGCATCAGACAAGAAGGCCAAAGACGCGATGGAATCTGCATATGCGTCAAATTTCCGTCGATTTGATAAAATAGAAATTATCAATATTCTTCCTCGACAACAGATTTACGATACCTGGGAGCCATTCTTCGACAGGACAAATTATAAATATGATGTTTGGAATAGTTTTTGGGAATCTTCTCTTGCTAAAAATCCACGTCGTTCAGTAGAGGAATACTGTAACAGGGCGATTGCTAATTATTTCGGACCTCCATCCCCGAAACTAAAGCCCTGTGCAACTTTGGATGAGCTTGGCGAGTCTATGTTACCTTTATTCAAAGAAGAACGAGAGGGAATATTTAAGCCAACACTTCGATAATAAATCTCATCTCCACCGGGTGTTCGTGAATCCAATATAAGGTCTCGAATATGGCGACCTAAACGAATATATCAACAACCTAAACGACTGGAACTAACCATAAAATTAAACTATATGAAGAAATCATCACTTCTCGCACTTATCGGTGTCGGATTGTTCATTCTGAACAATCTGTACTATCTTGTTGTCAACTCGTTAGAGGCTTGGCAATACGACTGGTATCAAACATTGGGCTATGTATGGAACATTCTTGTTCTCGCAGCATGGGTTCTTATTGGTCAATTCTTTCTGACACTCTATAAAAAATCAAAATAACATGGCAGAGGAAAATGTAAATGAGGTTCTTGGTATCGAGGATGCCACATCTCAAAATAGCTCAATGTCCTATGATACAGAAGCTATTGTATCGCCTAACAATTCTGCGGAGAATGCGCTTAATAGCGGGCATCGTTCTGTGGGGCGGAATCATAGCCACTGTTTTCTGCCTGTTTGCACTCACTACAACGAAAGTAGTTGACCCTACCTACAAGTACAGTATCCATTATGATACGATTTTCAATCCCGGCGGATTGGTTATCTCTATCGGGGTGTTTCTTTCTACGCTCACAACATGGGCTTTACTGAGGGTTATAGCCAATATATCCACGACTCTTAAACAGATAAATTCAAAAATGAAGTAGGGAGTTGCGGCACCGCCGCCGTGCTTTGGCGGCAGATATTATACCAGATGCAAAATTCGCTGACACGGATTAGGAGGACAAAAGGAGGACAATTTTGAGAAAAGAAATAAGCCAAATTACTGTGGATTAGCAATTTGGCTTATTTTATTGGTGATCCGCCTGGGGCCGAATAATATCGTCGCAACTAAGTTGTTTTCAGAATATTGTAATGCCGCACTACCCGTTGTTCACGAATTGCACACGGCACCATTTCAATGTTCTTCCCCATTGTTTCATTGGGTATTACAAAGGTACAAAATTCTTTAGAGCCTTAACGTAATATAGTGTTAAATAATACTGTTGGTTGAGGGTAGGTAAAATAAAGATTCAATAACGAAGTGCAAAAATCCTCGTCCTGAATAGCCACATATTTTTTGAGGCACGAGACTTAATGGCGGATTGGGGATGGGGCTTCACAAGTCCAGAGCCCCTCCCCAATCCGATATTAAGTCGCACAAAAGGTAACTTTCAACTGACAATACAAAAAAGGAGACCGAAGTCTCCCTGAGATTAACTAATTTTGTATTGTCAATATGTATCATCAATTAACCTCGGAGCAAAGGTCGCAAATTTTCGTCTTACTCCAAAAGAAAACACCGAGAAAAGAAATCGCCCTTTTAGTAGGGTGCAGTCAGTCAACACTCAGCCGGGAGCTTAAACGCAATTCCCCGGAGAAAGGCAACTATCTGTGGGACAAGGCTCATGCAAAGGCTATGGAACGCAGAAGACGCACCACGGCCAACCGCGCAAAAGATCCTGCAATTCTGTGGGAGGCTCTGGATCTGCTCAAAGAAGAAGACTGGTCCCCGGAACAGATTGCGTCGGATATGAAAAAGCGCGGCAAGAATATCTCCCACGAACTCATATACCGTCATATCCGTGCCGATGAAAGCGGCGAACTCGCCTCACACTGCCGCCACAGAATGAAATACAACCGGCACGGCAGGCCCGACCGTACCACCAGAGTAAAGAACATACCCGACCGCGTAAGCATACACCAACGGCCTCCCGAAGCTGACGGAACACGTTTTGGGGACTGGGAGATGGATACCATAGTGGGGAAAGACGGCAAGGGTGCCATTGTCACACTCACTGAAAGAAGCACAAACATGATCCTGATGGAGAGGCTGCCCGAAGGCAAACATCCCGAGCCTTTGGCTAAAGTAGTCATCAGACTGCTCTTTCCATACAGAAACACCATACGGTCCATTACCACGGACAACGGATCTGAGTTTTGCGCTCATCGCCTGATTTCAAAGGCATTGGTTCCAAAGGGATCCACGAACACGAATCTGGTATTTTTCGCCGATTCGTATTCATCCTGGCAGAAAGGTGCTATCGAGAACGCCAACAAACTCATTCGACAATACATACCTAAAGGCACTGATTTTTCAACCCTGACGGATGCATTCATCCGCAATGTCCAACACAAAATCAACCGCAGACCACGCAAGAAACTAAATTTTCACTCTCCTAAAAGTGTATTCTTCCGACAAATCGATAATTTTGCACTTGCCAGTTGAGAGTAGGGAGGGTAGGTAAAAGGATTTACCCAATAGAAAACTCAATTTGCTCAATTCATAATTTATTAGTATATTTGCGTGGACAAATGTATAAAAATGCAACAACAATTTAAGTATATCGATTTGTTTGCTGGCTGTGGAGGACTATCGTTAGGATTGCACCTCTCCGGTTGGCATGGCGTGTTTGCAATCGAAAAAAGTCCGTTTGCTTTTGCCACATTAAAATATAATTTAATCGACAATAGAAATCATTTTGACTGGCCTAAATGGTTACCAATTTCTAATCACGATATAAACGAGATCCTTTTAAAACATTCAACTCAGTTAGCAGAATTACGGGGTAATATTGACCTTGTTGTCGGAGGGCCTCCATGCCAGGGATTCTCAATGGCTGGTAAACGTGTTGAAAATGATATTAGAAATCAATTAGTTTTTTCATATGTACAATTTATAAAATTAGTACAGCCCAAAGTTGTTTTATTTGAGAATGTCAAAGGTTTTACTTTTGCATTTAATAAGAAAAACAACAAAGATGCAATACCTTATTCAGAAATTGTAATTAACGCTTTACAGTCTTTAGGGTATAATGTTGAGCCCCAAATTATTGATTTTTCAAAATATGGAGTTCCGCAACGACGTAAACGATTTATTTTAATTGGTATAAAAGAGGGCAATCCTAAGTTATTTCTGCAACTATTAACGGAATATGCGGACTCATTCCTTTGCGAAAAGGGTCTAACATCATATACTAATTTATCTGATGCAATTTCTGATTTATTGAAAGAAAATGGTGAAGTTCCAACCCCAGATAGACATGGTTTTTACTCGGGATTATATGGTGATGTAATGTCAAATTATCAAAAATTAATGCGCTTAGGGGTTGATTCGTCAATTATTCCGGACAGTCATAGTTTTGCGCATCATAATACCGATTCAATAGCATTATTTGCAAAATTGATTTCTCAATATCCGACTAAAGGGAAAAGGATTACCAATCAAGAGCGAGTATTATGGAATATTCGTAAAAGAGGTCTGACTGTATTGGATGAGAAAACTATTACGCCCACATTAACAAGTCATCCCGATGATTATATCCATTATAAAGAGCCTCGGATTTTAACAGTACGAGAATATGCTAGAATCCAATCTTTCCCAGATTGGTATGAATTCAAAATGAAATATACGACAGGTGGGAAAATGCGCAAAAAAGAAGTGCCACGATATACCCAAATTGGGAATGCTGTTCCACCGTTATTCGCAGAATTAGCAGGCCGAGTAATCAGAAAAATGTTGCAGTATGGACCGGATGAGATTTAAAATTAGCTCAGCATTAAAAGATTTAGTAGGCAAAGACCTTATCATAAATGATAATATAGCCATCTTCGAACTTGTAAAAAACTCTTATGATGCATATGCAACAAAAGTAGAAATTACATTTGAGGAAGATCGGATTATTATTGCGGATAATGGCAAAGGCATGACCTTTGATGATGTTCGTAACAAATGGCTTTTTCTTGGGTTTTCTGCTAAAAAAGACGGGAGTGAAGATGAGCATGGGAAGAATGCGTCTTATCGTGACCGAATAAAACGACATTATGCAGGGGCCAAAGGTATTGGACGCTTTTCTTGTGATAGGTTAGGACAGCGATTAGTCTTATCAACGAAAGATGAAACATCGTCTAAAATAACACAAATTTTTGTAGATTGGAGTGAATTTGAACAGGATCAAAGAACAGAATTTGCAGAAATTGAAATTGAATATAAATATATTGATGCAAACATATACTTTCCTGACAATTCTAATTCTGGAACAATTTTAGAAATAACAGGACTTTCTACGACTGACAAATGGACTAGAAAAAAAATTTTGGAATTAAAGCGATCTTTGGAAAAATTAATCAATCCTTTATCCGAAACTAATGATTTTCAAATCGAAATTATCTGTGATAGAGAAAAGGATAAAGATTTTGAAGAAATTGCAAATAATAAATATGATCGAGATATTGTTAATGGCCTCTTAAGGAACAGTATCTCAAGTATTTTTAATATTAAAACCACGTTAATAGAAGTTCAACTTAATCACAACACTATTTATACGAAAATAGTAGATCGTGGAGTTGAGATATACCGTATTTCTGAAAATAATTATGCTTTCGCCGAACTAAAAGATGTTAAAATATCATTGTATTATCTTAATAGATCTGCCAAGTTAAATTTTACCAAATTAATGGGTGTTGAACCTGTTAATTATGGATCCATATTCCTATTTAGAAATGGGTTCAGAATTATGCCATTTGGACAGCCTAGCGATGATAGTTGGGGCTTAGATTACAGAGCACAACAAGGGAATCGTCGTTTTTTAGGGACTAGAGATTTGTTTGGTCGAGTTGATATCATTACTGATAATGTCAATGATTTGAAAGAAGTTTCAAGCCGAGAAGGCGGCCTTATTGAAACCAATGTTTCAAAACAACTTTTTGAGTTGTTTAAAATCGCCCATCGCCGATTAGAAAGATATGTTAGTGGGGTTCTGTGGGGCGAGGCCTTTTTGCGAAAGGAGTATTTTCAAAATGAAATAGAAGGTAATACGGAGCGAAAGAAATTGTTAGAAGCAGATAAACTTGACGAAACTCCAGATTACGTTCTCACACACAGCATCGGGAGTAAAATCGATTTCATTCAATTAATAAAAACATTGACAAAAGACAAGAATGTTAATGTATTATACTACAATAAAAGTTTAGCTGATATACTAACCATTCCTAACGTTACAGAAAACTTAAAACCGCAATTTATTGCTGATTTGGAGCGAATTGCTATAGATACAAACGATGGAGAGTTACTATTCAGTATCGATGAAGCAAGACGTAAGATAGATGAATTGCAAAAAGAAAATGAGATTGCAAAAACTAAAGCATTAGAAGCGGAACGTAAACGCATAGAAGCTGAAGAATTGGCACGTTTGGCTGAAATTGCCAGATTGGAAGCCGAACGTAAACGAAAAGAAGAAGAAGAACAGAAACGAATAGCACAAATTCAGGCAAAAGAAGCAGAAATAGCACGTCGAGAAGCTGAATTAAAACAGAAAGAAGCAGAACATCGGCGTATTGAAGAAGAAGAAAGAAGAAAAAAAATAGAGGAAGAAAAGAAGATAGTTGAGAAAGAACGAGATATTGAAAAACAAAAAAATCTATATCTCACCGCTACTCGCAACATATCTAAAGAAGCTGAAGATATTTTGCATACAATAAAAATATCTTCTAATGAACTATCTGCGTCTGCTCAAAATATTAAAAGTGAGATAGAACAATATCAAGAACTAAGCTCAATACGAGGAGAACTGGATTATATTTTTTTTCATATTGAAAGAATAAATACATTAAGTAAACTGCTCACAAAAGCAGATATAAACATATTAAAGGAATATGCAAAAGTAGATGGTGTACAGTATATTAAAGAATATCTTTCCAATTATAAATCAACATTGGAAGATATTTCATTCAATACATCATTTGACGGAATAATCATAAAGAAAATTCCATTATTAGACTTATCAGTTATACTTGATAATTTAGTTAATAATTCTACTAAGGCAAAAGCAACAAAAGTACATGTTGATTTTGCGAGAGATAACGATATGCTAATAGTTGATTTCTCTGACAACGGTATCGGTGTAGATTTGGATATAGTTTCTAGTAATTCTATTTTTGAATTAGGAATAACTAATAGATCTGGAGGATCTGGCATCGGATTAAGTACAATTAAAGAAACTATGCACCAAACCCTTAAAGGAGATATTATTTTTAGTGGTAATGGACTGCATTTTAACAATGGTGCAACATTTAGACTTATATTCAGATGAGCAACAAACTTTGTATTATAATTGATGATGTCAACCAGAAACGAGTATTTGAATCTATGGTTGCAAAGCCTCTCAAACGTGAAGGAATTCATGTAGATGCCATTTTTGTTAATACTACTGATGCCGAGCTTCTTGATAATGACCAAAATATTGTTCTTGAGAAGCTAAAAATTAGGCTCACAGAGGTATTCCGAAATAAGCATATTGATGTTGTTGCTACAGATTTTGACTTATCAGATGATAATGTTTGCGGCATTAATGTGGTTGAACTAATATATCAAATACGTCCCAAAGTTCCAGTTATACTTTATTCGGGGAAATTAGGATCAGTCCTTAAACATTTATTGGGAGATCACACTCAAAAAACATCAGACGAACTCGTTAAAAGCATTAAGAAACTTATAAGATATAATATTATAGATTATGTTGAAAGAGATGGATATCCACCTTCAATTATAAAGATTCTAAAAGATAATCAAATATACATATCTTCCCTTTTACCTCAGAAACTTCGGGAATATTCAACCTTAGAATTTAAATCATGCTATCCATTTTTTGCAGGCAGAACATTGGGTAGCATTGCTGATGAAATAGAATCACACACTCCACAAGGACGTGAATTTCAAGAACAATTATACGAGCAAGTAATTGCTTATATGATAGCGATAAATAATTATGAGGAATAAAACAATTCTATGTCTTTATCCAATAGACACAACGACAGATTTCCTCATGCCTATATATGAATTCTTATCTCAATTTGATGGATTTAATGGGTATAGGATTTCTACATCAAAGCAGGATATAAATGATATAAAATTCGAAATAGAAAAATCATCTTCCAATAATATGATTATTTTTCTAGGTCACGGAGCCAGTCATTGTGTATACGGTTCTGTGAAAGAAAAAATTTTAACTTCAGATGATTTAATAAAGTATAATAATGCAGATTGTATTTTTTTATCATGTCGTTCAAGCGAATTTTTAAAGTCTCATAATGGCAATCATATTGGATTTGGGGATATGCCAACAGATTATGATGAAGTTGAGGCCGAGAGACAGCTGAACGATGCTCAATATCTTGAAGGTCTTGATGAAATAGACATTGAATATTACCGTAACCAAATAGTTGATTTCTTTATTAATGCAATAAGAATGAGCCAGCTAAAATCATTAGAAGGATTTTATACGGCAATAAAATTGTTCGCTAATAAAGAGATATCTAATCTTTTATTGAATAAAAAGAGGAATCATTATAGGCTTCTTGCCGATTTAATATATTGTTGGAAAGATGAAATGGAATATAGTCACACTTAAGACTTGTATTAGATATTATTAGTAATAAGAACAATTGATGTGATTTTTGTATTTTATTTCAAGGCAGATTGATTAAAGAAATCACATGTATTACAAATTCTTATTTCAAGATCTTTCCATTTAATTTTTCTGACAGATAAGTTAGTAATGACTAACAGATTGTCACAGTGGAGTTCCTCGGCGGCTTCGACAAGGGCGTCGAGTTCGCGTTTGCGAGTTTTCTCGGAGGTCATATCGTAGCAGACCTGTATCAGTTGCTCTACTTTTGCACCTTTACGGGTGACGAAATCTATCTCTTTATCGTTGCGGGTGCGGTAATAGAACAGCGTCTGCCCGGGGATGTAGCCACGACGCAGGAGTTCTACAAAGACTTGGTTTTCCAACAGGCGGCCGAGGTTTTCACTGAGATTGAACGCTGTGCTTTGCACAAAACCGTTGTCAACGACATATACCTTTTTCGGAGCTTTGTTCATAAGTTTCAGCTTGTTGTTGAAGCGCGGCAAATAGAAGAACAGGTAAGGCTCGTTGAGATAGTCGCAGAATTTCTTTGTAGTCGCCACACTTGACATACCCAGTTCTCCGGCAAGTTTGTTGGCAGAAATCGGATTGCAGAAGTTTGACAGCAGATATGAGGCAAGGTTGTACAGGTCGGTGGTGTTCCTTACTTTATGACGTTGCGCGACGTCTTTCAGCAGGATTGAATCAAACAGTGTGGAAAGATAGCTTTTAGTTATGCTACGAGCAGGGATTGTTTCAGGATACCCGCCGTTTCGCATATAGTCATCAGCCAGCACTATTGCCTGTGCCACCTGTTCCTCCCGGTCCGGGCTGATGTTTTTCCACCTCATAGTTTCATCAAGACTGAAAGGCAGCATCTCAATCTGGAGATAACGTCCTGTCAGCACTGTCGCCATTTCACTGCTTAACATCTTGGCATTACTACCGGTTATTATCAGATTCTTTCCGCGACGATAGAGCTTGCTCACCCATAAATCCCAATCAGGAAGATTCTGAATTTCATCAAGTAGCATGAAGTCATAACCGGGATAGACATCATCAAGTGCTGACATTGCCAAATCCTCGTCCCATTTTTCAAGCAATTGGTTATCGTCAAAATTGAGGTAGGCAAAATTCTTGCCTTGCAACATCAACAGGGCAAAAACAGATTTACCTACGCGGCGAGGGCCGGTTATAAGTTTGATAAGCGGGTTCTGCAGAAGTTCGTCAGCGTCATACTTGGTATTGCGTTGCTGATAAGGGCGCGACAACAATTCGTCGCGCTCCGCCCGCTGATTGAGTATCGTTGTTTTCATTACAGTCCGTTTTAGACTGCAAATATAGCGATTTTATTCAATTATATCGTTGTATTGAATAAAATAGAAATTATTTTGTTCAGTAACCATAAGATATTGACAAAATCAGTGTGCCGTTGGCGAATTTCATCGCCGTAACCACGACCGCGCCGGGTGGCAGTTTCGCCATCTCCTCTTTTGCCGCCTCCATTATATCAACGGCTATCGGCTCGTATCCGGCTCGCGTGAGCAAGCTGGACATAAACCGACGGTCGGATTCGGAGGCATCTACGATTAACACTTCATTCATCAATAGATTTCTGTAGCTGTTAAACTTATGTTGATTATATTTCCATATATTATCATAGATGGTTCACGAGTAATATCAGTGATGTGATTTTAATGAAGTATGTGAAACAATCTGTTGGCAAATATCAGTCCACCAACAACAGCTGATGATAATGCTGCGAGCAATACAGCTCCGGCAGACACATCTTTGGCGAGCTTTATGCTTTCATCTTTACACGAGCAGATACGATCGGCAAGTATTTCAATAGCGGTATTAAATCCTTCCGCAGCCAGAACCAAGCCAAAACAGATTATTATACAGCACCACTCAACAAGGGAAATTCCACATAATATCCCGGCAACAGTCGTTAATGCCGCTATTATCAGATGTATGCGGAAGTTATGTTCTTTAATGAGTCTTTTAAGTCCGGCAAATGCAAATTTGAAACTTGCATATCGGCTATGACAATAAAATTTCATGATATATTCTTTTCGACAGGATATAAATAATACAAACCGTCAGACTTCCGATTGCCATTCCAAAAACTATATCGGATGGATAATGTACACCAAGATATAAACGGGTGTAGCACTCCAATAAAGCCCAAGCTATCAATATTGGGGCAATCCATTTTCTTCTGAACCATAAGGTGGTAAAAACGGCAATCGCAAAAGAATTTGCAGCATGGCAAGAGGGGAGACCATATTTCCCTCCTATATATCCGTGAACTATATGTAACATCGCACTAACCGGATTGTCGGGATTCGTCGGTCTCAGCTGTTGAACGGCAGGACGGATAATGCTGGCGCACAAATAGTCCGTACATCCTACTGCCACTATCAGCAAAGCGCAGAAAAGTATTGTTTTCGGAAATTTGTCCTTCCAGATGGAATAGGCAATTATGCAACAGACAACTCCGACAAAGAACCAGAAATCAGTTATTACAAGGATGGCATTATCCATAAATGGACTGTGGCAATGATTGATCGCCACTACAATGTTGTTGTCGGCATTTCCAAAAAGAGGTTGAGACATAGCGTATGTTATTATTCAAAATGTCAACTGCAATGCCAGTCCCTTGCTCTCTTGTGAGACGTATGGCGACAGGAATATGTTGGCATTATACCGTTTATGAAAAAATGTTTTTGTTATCACAGGATAAAGCCAGTATGCAGCCTGAGCGCAGAGTATTCCGAATCCGGCAGCTGCCACAACATCTGTAAGCCAGTGACGGTTGTTATACATCCGCAAGAATCCGGTTCCGGCAGCGACGGCATATCCGGCGACACCTATCCACGGTGATACGTCCCAATATTCGCGGCGCAGTATCTCGGCACCGGCAAACGCAGTCGCAGTATGACCCGAAGGGAAAGAGTTGCGTGTGCTTCCATCGGGGCGTTCAACTCTTGTCAGTGTTTTCACTCCATAAACTGACAGACCCGTAAGGAGATAGGCTGTGCCGGATATAATGGTAAGGTCAACATAATCATGTAATCCTTTTATTCCGCAAAGTCTTAATCCGTAAGCGGCTGCCAAAGGCGCATACTGGCTGAAATCATCAACACCTAATTTCGAATGAGGATGCTCCTGAAGTTCCTCTTTGGTTTCGTGGTTTGTATATTTCAGCCAGTCACTTTCCAGTCCTATAAATCCTGCTCCAATCAATACACCGGGTATGATAAGCTGGGTAGGGCGGAATCGGTAAGGATTCTTACTCTCATGGCATTTCAGAGTATCGACAGTCAGAGTGTCGGTATTTTCATTTGACGCGCACACCATTACCGGCAGGATAACGCTCCAAAGAGATGCTTTTGACGTAAGATCCTGATTGACGGTGTAAACTTTACGGTCGGCTTTTACTACTGTTCCGGGCTTCTTGGCGACTATGACAATTTCATTCAGATATTTGTCAAACGCAGATATGTCAATGCTGTCAGTTTCAGCCCCGGTTTGAGCTGAAACTGACATCGTTACAAATAACGATGTCATGAATACCGCTAAGCCTTTCATATCTTCGTGTTTGAAATTACGCGGCAAAGTTAGAACTCGATTTTGCAGAAATCCTGAACAGGGAGTATATCATACTCGCCTCATCAGCAATGCAATAAATTGTTAACACTTATGCAATATTCATTAAATGGTATAAATCTAATTTTGCGGTACTAAATATCTCAATCATGCGAATTGAAAAAGTCATAAATAAGGTAAAAGGAATTTTACTTTGGATCTACATCATGGCAGTCCTCGCCGGGATTGTTTACGCAGCCTGTATGGGACAGGAAACAAAAACACCCGGTGAAATCATATACGAGAACACTCATGCACGATAGATATTAGTTGCAATGAAAAAAGCTGTTTTCGTAATTCTGGCTATATTCGCCGGTTTTACATCCTCTATGAAGGCGCAGGAAACAAAAAATCCCTATTTGCCGGAAATTCATGGCACAATACGGGCAAAATATGAGTATGAACCGACCATAGGGAAAGGCCGGTTCGAGATACGAAATGCCCGTATGAGTGTTGAAGGGAAAATCATACCGATTGTAAGATACAAGGCGGAAATAGACCTGTCGGATGAGGGAGCTATCAAGATGCTTGACGCTTACGTCCGTCTCCAGCCGAAAGAGCGATTAAAATTTACATTCGGTCAGATGCGTGTGCCGTTTTCCATTGATGCCCATCGATCACCGCATCTCCAATATTTCGCCAACCGTTCCTTCATTGCCAAACAGGTGGGAAATGTCAGGGATGTGGGTGCAACCGCATCATGGACTTTCGGGTCTGAGGCTCCTTTTACGCTGGAAGGCGGAATCTTCAATGGATCTGGCTTGACTAATCAGAAAAACTTTTGGACCTCAAATTATAATTTCTCGTTCAAATCGCAGATTTGTCTATGGCGGCAGTTCAATATCGTGCTAAGCTGCCAGAAAGCCGGTGCCGCTGATGTCAACACATATATGTACGACGGTGGTGTCTATTGGGAAAATTCCCGCTGGCATATCGAGGCGGAGTATCTGCGAAAGTATTATTCACACCATGCCTTCAATTCGGTCAATGCCGTGGATGCGTTTGCGGCCTATCGACTGCCATTAAAAAGGAACAACATGGCTTTGTCCTTTTTAGGTCGGTATGACTATATGTCCGACCACAGTAATGGAACAAAAGATGAAAACGGTCTCCTTAAAACCGATGATCCTGAACGCCACAGACTGACTGATGGATTGACACTGAGTATGGGAAAAGGACCACTTCAAGCCGATATTCGCCTGAATTATGAACAGTATTTTTACAATAAAGGTGTTGTGCCTTCAATATCCGAACAAAATAAAATTGTGCTTGAATTTGTGGCTCATTTCTGAACCATACCGTTCAATATAACCGTGAACAGATGATAGCCCGATACAAAGTCATATTTTATATCCCAGCGATGAACATCGCAGACGGCTTTGGCTATCGCAAGTCCAAGGCCGTTGCCTTTAGTGCCGGATGTTGAAGCAAATCGCTGGAACAGTCGGTTATTGTCGAGCGGCTTCCCGTTGTCGGACGGATTGCTTACCATAAGTTTACCTTCAGCCAAAGAGATGTCAACCTGTCCGGAATTACGGAGTGCGTTGACCACCAGATTGTTTACAAGGCTCTCAAAAAGAGTTCTGTTCGCACTGATTTCACATTGTGCATCTGAGAATGTGGTGTCCACCTTATACCCCAGTGATGTCAGGCTGTCAGCTATATCTCTTATTATAGAGACTATATCCACTTTTGTATTGGTGACAAACTGGTCGTTGTCAATTTTTGCAAGCAGCAGCAAATCCCGGCTCAGACGTTCCATGCGTCGGTTTGCATTGTAAAGTTCGTTTATGGAATCAAATGTTTCTTTGTCGAGATTCCGCTGCAACAACAAATCGAGGTGGCTTCTCATGACGGCAAGCGGAGTCTGGAGTTCATGCGAGGCATTTTCTGTGAACTCTTTTTGCTGACGGTATGTCTCCGAATTACGCTGCATGAGTCTTGTCAGCGCATGGTTGAGCCTGCTGAATTCCTTTATGTCCCCGTTTTCAAGAGCCGGTATCGTCCTGTCGGAAACCTTGAACTGTTCCATTGACTTCAAAGTGTTTTCAAATGGATGCCAGAGATTGCGCAGGGAAAAACGAATGGCAATAAGCAACGACAAGGCTATTACTACGAATATAAGAAGATATTGAATCATCACTCCGGCGATAATATCCTGCTCCAGGTCAAATGACGGTGGAAGTCCCTCTCCCTGCTCAACAGACTCTATTATGTCAATCATATCCTCCGCATAAAAATATCTGGTGATCAGATAAAAAAGCGGAGCGGTGAGAATAAATACCGCAGCTATGCTTACAATAATCCTGTCGCTTGTTTTGTGTAAAAGAGTTTTCATTCGTCAATATTCCATTTATAGCCGGTTCCGTAAAGAGTCTTGATGCAGTCGGATATTCCGGCAGCAGACAGTTTTGACTTCAAATTTTTGATGTGGGCATAAATAAAATTGAAATCATCGAGCATATCTGCCATATCGCCGCTGAGATGCTCTGCAATCGCACTTTTTGAAACAACCCGGTTACGGTTTTGTATGAGAAACAGGAGCAGGTCATATTCGCTTTTCGTCAGAGCGACGTAATTGTCGCCGACTGTCACTTTATGTTCCGGGAGGTCTATTGTGAGTTGTCCGGCGTGAAGCGTGTTGTCACTTGTGAATTTTTTCCGTCTCATCAGAGCAAAAATCCTCATGCTCAGTTCAGGCAGATGAAAAGGTTTGGGCAGGTAGTCGTCCGCTCCGGTTTTCAGGCCCTCGACCTTATCGTCAAGTGAATCTTTGGCAGAAACGATTATCACTCCGGTCTGTGGCGATTCTTTTTTGATATTACGCAATATATCAAGACCACTGCCATCGGGAAGCATAAGATCAAGAAGAATGCAGTCATATTCATAGGCAGCGATCTTATATAGAGCCTCATTACAGGTATAGGCGTGTTCGCAAAGATAATCCTCGCGTCCAAGATATTCGGCGATACTCCTTGAGAGCATCCTCTCGTCTTCTATTATCAACAGTTTCATGCTTCCATATTTTTAAGCCGACAAAGTTAAGGCCCGATTCTGTATGAAATATGAATCCCGTTATTTCCAAATCATCAGGATGCTACCGCGCGCATATTAGTATGCCTCCGGCTATAACCTTTGGCGAAACAGACTTGACTTCCTGCAAATGGCCTGATGCAAAGACGATAGCCCATGTGAGAAACAGGATCACGGAGGTACGAATCGCTGTGGCGAGGTTTGAATCAACATCTTTGACTCCTACTTTGGCACAGATAGCTGTCAGAGCAGCGAACAGAGCCGATAACGAAGCATATATCTTCCACATTTCTGTAACTATATACGGTTAATTTATCCATGTCAAAGATAACCGATACAATTTCTGTTGCGTAATTCGGGATGTAAACTTTTTATTAAATCTCATATTATAATAGTCTGTACCCCATAGTAAAAATATCCCTATCCAATAAACTTTATGTGATATTTGGAAAAAGGTGCTGGTTACATTCCGATATGTCGTTAACCTGTTTTTTTCACAGAAACTAAGATGCATAATTACCCTGGGTTCGCCTATATAACGTACTGAAATTCTACAAGAATCAGCAAATTAGATATCGTCCTAATTTATAAAGCATATTCAGCCTTACTTCCTCTTGGAGTATGCTGAACCGTTATGTGCAGCTCTGCAAAATGTTAAAATCGGAATGTTAAACGCAAAAAACATCATAAAAATTTGCACAATTCAAAAAAAGCCCCTACCTTTGCACTGCTTTTAAGGAAAAGCCGATTCGCTAGCTCAGCTGGTAGAGCACAACACTTTTAATGTTGGGGTCCTGGGT
>ENA-ORNR01002333-ORNR01002333.1-human-gut-metagenome-genome-assembly--contig:-NODE-2333-length-15696-cov-4.558340_pt1 | contig 15696 bp, 16 predicted proteins | sample MGYA00242114_ERZ509020 | MGnify/ENA primary metagenome ERZ509020 (study PRJEB26280, sample SAMEA2338758) | human gut metagenome | biome: human gut; feature: human-associated habitat; material: faeces...
TGGATTATGCGATGATTTTTTGTCTGTAGTTTTATTGGGGATTAGTATTATATTATCTCTATTCCAAAATGCGCCGACAGTTTATTTTCCTTTTCGGGAAGTACACGGTATTTGTCCGCCAGAGCAGGGCCGCAGGAATTTGAACCCACGCCTGCCATTCTGCTGTCGATGCAGATAACGGAGCTGCCGCATTTTTCAAGCTCGTAGTTGTGGCGCTTCTGTGCCAGCTCCTCCTGGGTGTATTCGGAGGCATTAAAGGAGAAATCATTGTCGGAGGTAAACTTCACGCAGATATCGCCGCTGCTTACATTCACGTATCGGCAGCCGTAATGCGAGGAGTTTTCCTGAGGTCTTACATAGTCCTCAAACATATCTGCGATATTTGCGGAGAAATGACCCATATAGCTTGAAAGGTGCTTGTCAATATAGCTTTCATGTGGGCCGTATCCGAAGTAATCTACAGCTTCAAAGCTTCTCGGCATGAAAAGACGTATGCCGAAGCGTGGTAGATTTTCCACCTTGTTGGAAAATTCTGCGGTGCAGCTGATGTTCAGTTTGCAGCCGACAGAATATGTTACATTAAGCTTTGCAAATGGCTGATGAATGCTCCAGCCCATAGACTGGCTCACGGTGATGATAACTTCCGAGCCATTGCTTGTGACAGCCGTGTCATAGCATTTTACGGTGAAGTCGTTAAGGTGCGCTCTGTACCAGCTGCCCTTCATAACATCGTTGTCGGTGGGAGCACGGAAGAAATTGAACTGCATGGGCTTTTGGAGCAGCTCTGTTCCGTTGTGGCTGATGCTGTCAAAAACGGCGTGGCGCTTGTCAAAATGATATATCGTGCTGCCCGATGATATTGTTATATCAAGGGTGGTTTCTTTAAAAGAAGTGACACTGCTGCCGGTCGTCTGCTTATCCGTGCTGTCGCATATTTTCAGCTGGTCAAAGCAAATTTCATAGCCCTTGGAGCAGAAAAGTGTATCTTCCTTTGCGGTGAAAATGAACCTGATATATGTCTCGTTTTCATATTCCTTTGCCGCATTCGGAATAATCACCTCGGTGCTGCCCATAGGCGGTATTGCAATATCTGCACAGCCTGTGGATATAATTCCGCTGTCATCGGTTATCTCATATCGGCAGTCAAGGATATCGCCCGCATTTGCAAATTCAAGGGTGCTGTTAAAGATGAAATGACCCTTTTCACTGCCGGCCAAAACTCTCACAGGGCGGTATGCCTGCTTTAGTTCAAGCAGACCCGTGTGAGGTGTGCGGTCGGGATAAACAAGGCCGTCCATGCAGAAATTGCTGTCGTTATGCTTTTCGCCGAAGTCGCCGCCGTAGCCGTATTTTACCCTGCCGTCAGCCACGCCCTGAGGAACGGTGTGGTCGCACCATTCCCACACAAAGCCGCCGCAGAACCGTGGGCTTGAATAAAATGCGTTGTGGTAATTCTCCAGGTCGCCCGGACCGTTGCCCATGGCGTGGCAGTATTCGCAGAGCACAAAGGGTCGGTGCTCGTCCTGCTTTTCAAGGAAGCCTGCCATTTCCTTGGTGTCCCAGTACATTCCCGATACCACGTCAAGGATATCGGTGGGCGTATCGTCCAGTCTGTGGGTGCTTTCGTAGTGGAGCAGCCTTGTTTCGTCCAGCGATTTTACCAGCCTGCCTGCCGCCAGCATATTCTCGCCCCAGCCGCTTTCATTTCCCAGTGACCAGAACACAACGCAGGGGCGGTTTATATCCCGCTTCACAAGAGCTTCCGCACGGTCGGTAATGGCTTTCTCGAACTGCTTGTCGCAGGCGATAAGGGCAATGCCGTTGTATGGCTCGGGAGCGTCCCACTTGAAATTGTTATAGACCTCCACGCAGCCGTGGGACTCCATATCCGCTTCGTCGATAACGTAAAAGCCCATTTGGTCGCACAGCTGATAAAACAGGGGCGAGTTGGGATAATGTGAGGTTCTTACGGCGTTGATATTGTGCTTTTTCATCAAGATAAGGTCTGCCTTCATCTGAGATACCGAAGCATAATAGCCCGTGTCGGGATAGCTGTCGTGGCGGTTCACGCCCTTGAATTTTACAGCCTGACCGTTTACCTTGAACACGCCGTTCTCCACGGATATTTTCCTGAAGCCTACCTTTTCGCCTATGACCTCATCGCCTGCAAATACAGTCAGGTCATAAAGATATGGCTTTTCAGCCGACCACAGCTTTGGGGCTTGTATGTTGATAACAGTTTTTTCACCGTCAGTCGCACTGAAATTTGTTACAGTGTTTCCGTCCCTGTCGGTAAGGGTCGCCGTAACGTCACAGCCAAAGGGGGTAAATTCAAGCTTTGCGGAAGCATCATCGGAGAGAATAGTTTTCACGATGTAGTTTTCAAGCCGAACTTTTGGTCGGGACAATACATAAACATCACGGAAAATTCCCGAAAGTCTTATCTTGTCCTGATCTTCAAGATAAGTTCCGTCGCACCATTTTAGCACCGCTGCGGTTATTTTGTTTTCGCCCTCACGGAGCAGGAGAGTAATATCAAATTCCGATGTGCTGTGGGACACCTGGGAATAGCCTGCAAATTCGCCGTTTATGTACAGATATACGCAGCTGTCTATGCCCTCGAAAACAAGTATCCTGTCGTTTCCGTCGGGGGAATAGTTATAGCTCCTCTGATAGATGCCCACGGGGATATCATCGGGCACATACGGCGGGTCATAGGGGATAGGGTAGCAGACGTTTGTGTACTGGGGCTTGTCATAGCCGTGAAGCTGCCAGTTTGAGGGGACGGGGATTTTTTTATCAAAGCCAGATGATATAAAATCGTCCTCTATATCAATAATGCTGCCGTAAAATTTAAAATCCCAGTCGCCGTTCAAAAGCTCAAATCGGGCTGAGTTTTCTCTGCTTTCAAACGGGTCTTGTCCTTTTGAAAAGGGGATAAAATAGCAGTGCTTATCAAGGGTGCCGATGTGAAGAGCTTCCGTATTTTCATGGTATATCATTTTGCTTTTGGGTGATCCCACGGAAGATATTTTTGAAATGTCCATAGCCGACCTCCTGTAATTTCATATTCGTTGAATGTATTGTAACACCTATTGACAGGCAAGTCAATAGATGATATTATGAATTTATAACAATATGAATGTGGAGAGTGATTTTTTTGTTCTTCTGTGACTACCCTATCATACGCAGCGAAAAACAGCTGCCTGTTTATCTTGTGAATATGGGTCAGCAGCATTGCCAGGATCATATTATCCGCCCCGAGGGATATCCACATCATCAGATACTTTACTGCACAAAGGGCAGCGGAACGCTTATATGCGACGGGCGAAAAACTCACATTCCGCCCAATACCGCTGTATTCATGCCTGCAAACTATCCCCATGAATATTACGCCGAGGAAGATGTGTGGGATATCCACTGGGTAGTGCCGTCGGGCTATGGCATTGACGATATGCTCAGGCAGTTCGGACTTGCCGAGCCGAGAGTGTGCAGCCTTGGAAATGTTAAAATGCTGGAGCATATTTTCAGGAAAATGCACGATGCCATAAGAGCGGACAGCCTTTTCGGCAATTACAGGGCATCGGGCTATTTGTACGATTTTCTTATCGAGTTTTACCGCCTTATCTCCGCAGAGGATACCTCTCTTTCCGTGTCTCCTGCGCTGATGAAAGCGGTGGATCACATCAATTACAATTATGCGTCGCCCATAACCATGGACGACCTTTGCGGCGCAGCGGGAGTATCAAAGCAGCATTTGTGCCTGCTTTTCAGGAACACGCTGAATATGCGCCCCATGGAATATGCGGCAAAGCGGCGTATCCAGGAGGCCAAGGCGCTGCTTATGGTCACGGACAAAAGCATTGAAGAGATATCTGAGGAAGTGGGCTTTGGGTCGGAAAGTTATTTCTGCAAGCTTTTCAAACGCTACGAGGGAATGACGCCCACGGATTTCAGAAACGCATAAAATATAACTATACCCTTGATTTTTGCCTGTACTGTGTGGTAAAATAATTACGGTGATAAACTTTGATAATACGAAACGATATGGAACTGGCGGCGGCAAAACAGCTGAGCCTTGATTTCAGCTGCACCCCACAGGACTTTTTTAAAAATGAAAACACTGTCACTGTGCCTGCGATTCGCAGGGGCAGGCGTGTATTTTCCGATGAGCCGCCTTTTTTTCGTGCGGCTACCATGGGCATGGGCGCTGTTATATGCGCAAGCGCCGATATTGCCGAATACACAAGGGTGCTGGCTAAAAACACAGCGGGAACGGAGATATTCACCGCTTCCGTAATGTCGGCGCTGAACCGTGAGCTTTTCAGTCACGGCTGCTGCATCGGGCTGCTCAATCAGTATTATGTCCCTGCGGTGCCCTACCGTCCTGCGGTAAGGAGTGAGGGCTTTACTCTTAGGGTGTTCGACGAGAATAACATTGCCGAGCTTTTTGAATACAAGGGCTTTGACAATGCCCTGCTGTACCGCACCGAGGGGGAGCGGCGTGATATCATTGCCGTCTGCGCCTTTAACGGCAGGAGCATCATGGGCATGGCGGGGGCATCATCGGACAGCCCCACCATGGCGCAGATAGGCATTGACGTTCTGCCCGAGTTCCGTGGAATGGGCGTGGGAGCGGCTCTTGTTGCTTCCTGCACCGCCGAGGTGCTGAGGAGCGGATATGTGCCATACTACGGCACATGGAGCGGAAATATCATTTCCCAGCGCATTGCCGCAAAGTGCGGATATCGCCCGGCATGGTGCGAGATGACTTCGACTGAATTATAATATTGGCATAATTTCTCCGCAGGCTATTTTCTCCCCCGAATTGCCTGAGGGCTGGGTGTGCAGGTCATCAAAATTCCTGTGAATGATTATTGTGTGCCCGATAACGTCCTCCGAGGTAAAGCGTGTGGTGATGAAAGCAAAATATGCCGTGCCGTTATCGGCAAAAAGCGGCGGCATATCGCCATTGTGGCAGGGGTGAAGACAGCCGTTGGGGTTGTAATGCTCCTTGACATCTGCAAAGGGGTCTTCCGCATTGCCTGTGCAGGTCATGCCCTCGTGAATGTGCATTGCGAAAACGCCGCATTGGCACTCGCCCTCCGACTTGGGCAGCCCGTAAACCGAGACAGATACCATTGTCCCAAGCTCCGTGGGAACGAACACCGCAAGCCCCCTGATATCTGGATATTTCTCCGAGCCTGTTATCACTGCGCTTGCTGCCTGATAAGAAGTGTTATACATAAAAAATCGCCTCCTGTTGCCATAAATATGCAGCAGGGGGCGATTTTATTATTACATTGAAATTTACTGATTAAGTCTGAAATGAACGGGTATGCCGTTTCTGTACTCGGTCTGTACCTCGCCCTGGATAAGGGGCAGGAAGTAGTTGAGAGCGTCGGTGGTAACATCGCTCTTGTCGGCGGATATCCAGTTTGCGGGGAAATATTTTTCCTTGTTTGCGGTTTCGCTTACGTCAAAGGAAACTATCTCGATGCGGTAAGGCTCGCTGCTTATCCTGCGGAAGCCCATCATTCTGCCGCTGTTGCCGTTAAGGGCACATTCCACAGCGGCTGCACCTATCTGCTCGGCTTCGTTCAGGTCGGTAAGGGAGGCAATGTGTGCGCTGCATCTCTGCATAACGTTCAGCTCAATGGAACGTACCTTGCAGCCGAAACGCTCTGCGCAGCGGTGCTCAAGATACTTGGCAACGCCCGAATTGTCCGTATGACCGAATGCGTCCGCACCTGTTTTCACATACTGTCTTTCATTGGGCACGATGCCCTCGGAAACGGCGATGATAACAGCCCTGTAGCGCTTCATCATTCTGCCCACATCAGCGAGAAATTCTTCCATATCAAAGCCGTTGGGGAAGGCTTCGGGAACATAGATAAGGTGGGGAGCAGGCTCTCCGTTGGCTCTGAGTACGCAGGAGGAAGCGGTGAGCCAGCCTGCGTTTCTGCCCATTATCTCAACGATGGTGATGGACTGGATACTGTAAACACGGCTGTCACGGATTATCTCCTGGAGAGTGGTGGCAACGTACTTTGCGGCGGAGCCGAAGCCGGGGGTATGGTCTGTTCCGGGCAGGTCATTGTCGATGGTCTTAGGCACGCCGATTATCTTTACGTCGCAGCCCACTGCCTTGCAGTAGCGGTCAAGCTTTAAAACGGTGTCCATGGAGTCATTGCCGCCGATATAGAAAAATGCCTTTATGTCATATTCCTTGAAGGTCTCGATGATCTTCATATATTCGGCTTCGGTCTTGCTGTCCTTGGGGTCATATTCAGCCAGCTTATAGCGGCATGAGCCGAGGACTGTGGAGGGGGTCTTTTTCATAAGCTCCACATCATAATCAGATGTAAGTATGCTGTCGAGAGGGACAAGGTCGCCGTTTATCATTCCCTCGATGCCGTTGATGGAGCCGTATATCCTGCCTATTTCGGGACATTGTGCCGCTCTTCTGAAAACGCCTGCCAATGAAGCGTTGATAGCAGCTGTGGGACCGCCTGACTGTGCTGCTGCTATATTGAATTTACCGCTGTCCGATAACATAAAAAAACCATCCTTTTCAAATTTATCCGACGTTGTCGCAATATTTTCTATAATTATTTTATCACATACCCGTCTTATAATGCTATATGCAGACTAAACGATATTTTTTGTTGATATTGCCGAAAAGTAGTTGTTTTTCACAGAAGAATTAGTGAAAACCATTACATTTTTCTGCGCTGCTTTAATACTAATCTTTAATCGTTCTATAGGTTGATTGAGGATTAGTATAAATCAATTTGTGCTCTGTGACATAAAAAAGGCTGCCAAAATTGCTTCGGCAGCCGTGATCTGTAATATCAATAATATTTGCCCTTGTTCTTCTTTATCATCATGATAATGATAACTATAGCCGCAGCTGCAACTACAACAACTACCACGATTATGATAATGATGGGAGCTATGCTGTCGCCATTGGGTGCGTTTGCTGCGATCTCTGCCGCATTGGGTCGGGTAAGCTCGGTAGCGGAGGTCTCCTCTGCTGTGGTCTCCTTGACAGTGGTTTCGGCAGCTGTGGTTGCCTCTGTCTCGGTAGTTTCCTCAGTTTCGGCCTCAGACTCTTCCTCGACTGCAGCTTCTTCGATCTCAGCCTCGTCCTCTGCGTCCTCTTCCTGAGTTTCGGCTTCGGTCTCAGCCTCGGTTTCTTCCTCGGCCTGAGCTTCTGTTTCAGCCTCGGCAGCAGTCTCCTCAGTCTGAACGGGAGCGGTGATATTGCAGTTTGTTACCTTCATGCCTGTAACGGTAAGGTTTACGCCTGTATCGCCCACGCAAATGGCATAAACGGTGTCGAAATTATCCGAGCCGTATGATGCTGCGATATCGCTGAATGAGAACTTTGCCTCAGTGTCGGTGTACTCATAGGGAGCTATCTTGTTCCAGTCCTTGGTAACATCGGGGTTAGGCTTTACTGGACCGTCGCCCCATGTTTGCCAGATAAGCTCAACGGGAGATCCGTTTGCTTCGCCCGTGTATGTATAATCAACGATGACTTCAGAATCGGAGGTCATCCACATGGGGTTGAAGTTCTCGCTGTACTCCTCGTTTCCCAAAGCGGTGTAGCAGATAAAGGACTGACCCCATTTTCCGCCTGATTCGGAAGCGCCCGAAACATCAAACGTATAATCTTCCGCATAAGCGGTGGCAGCCAGTATTGCGCAGGAGAGGATACCCACTGCGGCAGCGGACATTGTCTTGAAAAGTTTCTTCATTTTTAAATATTCCTTTCCTAAAATATATACATACATATTTTAGTACATTTGTGAGAAAAAGTCAACAGCTTTTTATGCGATTTGAAAAATGACATTGTAAAGTGCTGGATTTTATCCGCAGATAAATTCGTTGAGACCCGTAAAAAGGGTATATGCCACTTGCCGCTGATAGTCACGGTCGGTGAGCTTTGCGGCCTCGTCGGGATTGGAAAGAAAGCCGCATTCAGCCATTACGGCGGGATTATTGCAGTAATAGCACAGGTAAAGCTCCTTGCCGCACAGCTTTGTTTCTCGCATATTGTCGGGCTGGAGATTTTTCACGAACAGATTTTGCAGTATTGAAGCAAACCTCTCGCTGTCGGCATTGGCAGGGGAGTAGAACATCTGTGCGCCGCTGTATTTTGGGTCGGTGTAGGTGTTCTGGTGGACGGAAAGGCAGACTGCGTTGGGAAATTTGTTGAAAAGCTCCAGCCTGTTTTCCATGTCCGAGACCTTCTGGTTGCGTATGCCCGTGGTGCCGCTGTCGTGAATGGAAATGTCCCTGTCACGGGTGACGGCGGTGTCAAAGCCGTAAAGGCGGCACATATCACGCACCGACAGCATTATGCTCAGGTTGATGCCCTTTTCGGTCACGCCGTCGGCAGTGGAGCAGCCTCCGTCCATGCCGCCGTGGCCGCTGTCAAGGACGATGACCCTGGCGTTGGGGTCGCTTTCGGCGGTGTTGGTGTAAACGGCGCTGTCTATCTGCCCCATGGCGTAGTGTATCATCGCCGCAGACGCCATTACCGCAAGGGCGGAGAATATTGCTGTTCTGTACTTTCTAAGTTTTATCTTCATAAAAAAGCCCTGTCCTTTCATTTTGAATTGCTCTGATTCAATTCATATGAAAGAACAGGGTGGATTATGTTATTGATAGGGATTTTTGCATATATCTTTCGGCAAGACTTAAAGCCGATCATCTGTCATTTGTTTTTCTTGCCGTAAAGCAGCAGTGACTTTACATCAATATCACGGATAGTACATTCATAGGTGACGATTATAACAATGGGAGCGATGAGAACCAGCACAAGGAGACCGAAAAGTCCGCCCCAGCTGAGAGCGTCAATAGTCCTGCCCGAGGTGAACAGGTCTATCCATGCAAGGCTCTGCATATTTGCCCAGATATAGTAGTTGAACACGTCTCCGATAACGCCCAGCTTTGACAGCAGCAGGACTATCCACATCACATACTGGGGCAGGGGAGCGGTGAGGGCCATTTTCAGGCTCATTTTCTTATCCTGCTGCCAACCGTGATATTTTACCAGATTTCTGTCACGGACAGCGGTGTTGTAGGTGAAGTTGAAATAAAGTCCGTTTGCGATAAGCACCGAGGCAATGGCGGTGAACAGCTTCATCACCATGAATTTTGTCATAAAGATTATCATGCACAGATTGAATATCGCACAAATGAACTCGCCTGCCAGCCACCAGAGCATTCCCTTTGCGGCTCTTTTGGCGAATTTTTCCTGAGTATCAGCAACCATGTTCGGGTAATTCCTTTCGATCAGCGTGTATCATACAATATTAGTATTATACATCACACAGCCCATGATTTCAAGACCTTTTATGTGATGATACGGGAAAATTTTCATTTGTGACCCTAAATGTCGAAATGTTTTTATTGACAAATTCAGCTGCCCTGTGATATGATTTGATTGTCTCACAGTGAGACGCAAAACGCCTGCCGCCACAGCTTTTGAACTTGATTCATCAGCCGGGGCGGCTTGATTTTTATGTCTTGACATTTGTTAAGGAAATGTTATATAATATATCCGAGGTGTGATTTTGTGCTTGGATTTTATCTTGCTCTTCTGGACACTGCGGAGGACAAAAGCAGATTTGAAGAGCTTTATCTCACATACCGTCAGGATATGTACAAGACAGCGTTTGCTATCCTGCGAAGTCCTCAGTCAGCGGAGGACGCTGTACACGAAGCATTTATGATTGTTATCGGAAAATTAAATAAAATTTCAGAAATAAACTGTCCCCGAACCCGTGCTTATCTGATTATTATAGTAAAGAACCTTGCACTTAAAATGTACAATGAAAGCAAAAAAGTCATCATTGAAAATATTGATGAGACTGAGATATCTGACGGCACCGATCTTGAAGCCGATATTGTTTCAAAGCTCAGTGCGGAAGAGCTTAAAGAGCTGCTTTTAAAGCTGCCCGAGCAGTATTATCAGGTGCTTTTTCTGGAAATGTACATGGAGCTGAGCATATCCGAGACTGCGGAAAGTCTTGGGATAAGCTATGATAATGCCAAAAAACGTTTGCAGCGTGCAAAAAGGTGCTTTTCAAAAATGATAAAGGAGCATTACGGCAGTGAATACACAACTTAAAGCAGCATTTGAGGAAACGCTGGAAGCCCGCATAATCAGCACTGTGCCGGATATGCCCGATCATCGGTTCTCACCGCAGTTTGAGCGGAAGATGAAACGGCTTGAGGGAGGAGGTGCGCCTGCAAGGCTCACGCCAAGGCGGCTTTTTATATGCGTGACGGTGGCGCTTATTGCAGCGGTTCTGGCGGCATCATCTGTAGGCGCTGTGCGAGACTTTTTCAAAAGCTTTTTTACGGAAAAGTTCAAAACGCACACTGCCGTCCGCTCCGCAGACGCTTCGGAAGCTCCCGAAACTATTGCAGAGGTATATGCTGTTGATGTTCCTGTGGGGTTTGAATCAACGTTTGAGGAGCAGCCGGATGAATATTCGCAGTTCATAACGAGCGAGTATGAAAACGGTGATAAGTATATTATTTTCACGCAGTATGTCAAGCAATCGTTCAATGTTATGGTGGATACAGAAAATCAGCCAATGGAGCACATAAATGTAAATGGCTGTGAGGGCTATATTATTCAGCTTGATGATGTTTCATTCTACATTTCGTGGGATAACGGTGACTATATATTCGATATCGAGGGTAATATTGGTAAAAATCAACTAATTGAAATAGCTGAAACTGTGAAAAAAGCAGAATAAAAAATATTTTGTCGATTTTGTGTCCCCAAGCTTCCCAGTAAGAGATTAAATTAACAGATGGATATAATTCATCTTAATTTATTATGAGAGGAGGGGCACACATGAAAAGACGTATATCGGCATTTATGCTTATCATCACTATATTGTCAACACTTTGCGGAGTGACGGTTTGTGCGGTTGAACCAAGGTATTCCTATACAACCACTGCAACAAGCACACTGTATATTTCATCAAATACAGCGTACTGCAAGAGCAAGGCAAGAGGAAAAACCACTGCAACCAAAATAGAAGCTGTTCAGTATCTGGAAAAGAAAAGCGGCGGTAAATGGTATGTAGTGACTGACGGTACGTGGAGTGATTCAATAAGTGATAGTTTATTGACTGTCAGCAACAGCAAAAGCGGTCTTGGCAGCGGCACATATCGTGTGAGAACTGTGTTTACAGTTTACAGCGGCAGCAAGAGCGAAAAAGTTACTGCGATCAGCAAGGAAGTAACGATTTGACGCAAATTTTTTTCCAAGGCAGACCGAGACAGATGCGAAGTGTGTCTGTTTCGGGTTTGCTCCCTGATTTAAGCACATTAAACGAACATAAGCATAGGGGGATATTACAATGATTCAAGAAATTGCGTTTTACAACAGTACATCTTGAATAGCAGAATATAGTTTTCCTCCGATATTTTGAAAGGAACGTTAAAATGAAAACATTAAACCGTGTGAAGAGCATTATAATGGCATTAGCTGTAGCTGTATCAATTTCTACAAGTTTAAATGTGTCTGCTGAGAGTGAATACGCTAATATTGAACCTATTTCTTACACTGATACTGAAAGCCGATTAGCTGCAAGCAATGTATGGCATACATTACCAAATTTTCCGCAGATGAAACAAAAAGGTAAATATGATTGCTGGAAAACCTGCATTCAGTCTGTGATTTCTTTCAGGTATGGCTATATTCCAACAAACAATAGCTTTGTACAGGCAGGAGCTGAGTATTTTAATACAACAGGAAGACAGCCGTTTTATGCTGAAGGGCTTTCTGACGCAAATCCTAATCCCAATGTTATGGATGTCCCATTAAATCACGAAGCACTTCCGTTTATGATTGGATATTTCCATGGATTTCCTTTGGGCGGAGTATATAATAGCAGATTAACAAACGCTCAAATAAAGGAACAGATTGATAAACGAATGCCCGTTATTATAACTTTGTATAAGAATGACGGTAACGTTGTCGGACAACATGATGTTGTTCTTATGGGTTATTCTACATCTTCGGCAAATCCAAATCAGATGACTAAGATTGCAATTATGGATCCAACTACAGGATCAATATGCACTGCTTCACTTCCGACTTCAGGCGGTGATGTAACATTTATTGCTAATGGCTCGGGCGAAACACATACATATGTTTGGAGTAAGTCTATTGTTTTATAACATATATTTAAGGAGACTAACTATGAAAAAGCTTATTTGTTTATTGGCATTTGTATCGGCAGTGTGCTTGTCGGCATTTGCATTATCGGCATCTGTGTATGCGGACAATGATGATTTCACGGAAAAGTACATTGAAAAGTATCTGTCCGAGAACAGAGCGGATATAACATCGAAAATATCCGATAAGCTGGACGAGGTAAACGAAAATTCCGTAAACACAGTTTCGGGTACTATTGACATCAGAGAGCCTTTTACAATGCCCATATACCGCTGCTATTATGATGATGTTAAAATGAGCTCGGGTGATGAGATGTACTCGGTGATATCCTGTGAAGATCAGGCACTGGGTCTGCTGAAATTTACCCGCAGCATTACGGAAACGCCCGACGGCAGAGATGAGGAAAAGGTATATACTGATTTCTACTACCTGTCCGAAAGCAGCTGCCGTTCGCTTTCAGACGGTATATCTTTCTTTTACCTTTCAAGAGAGGGGACAGATGCAATAAATGATTTGGACGGAGGAGTAAGCACCACAGGAATATTTTCTGCTGCAAAATGCGGAAAGGCAGCGGGAGTATATTACAGCTGCGATGACATATATTCCGAAGAGGTGCGGAACGAATACGAAAACTATATCGGTCTTTCAGGCATAACACCGGATTATAAATTGCTTTCGGATAAAAACAATACACTCACAAACTGCGGCAGCATGATGTCTTTTGACTATAAAATCAAGGACACTGCAATGAAGCTTGGAAAAGATCAGCTTTACCGTATTCGCAGCAAGACAGGTGAGTATCTGACAGCAAAGTCGGGAAAGTTCTGTATGTCCGAGCTTTCAGACAGTGAGTCACAGTATTTTACAATAATAAAGAATGACAAGGGCGGATATACCATTTCGCCTGCGGGAGAGAAAAGCTCGCTGTCATGCCGCAGCGGAAACAGCATTGAAATAAACACGTCATACTACGGCGAATATTGCTCCGTTATCGGTGTAAGAAGCGGTGACAGATTTATTGTTTTGACAGTAAACAAGCAGGGCAAGCTTGTTTTTGCAAAATATCATTCCGATAAATACGATTATTACACTCAGGATTGGTATTTTGAGGCAGTGTGAGCATAGCAAAACCTATCAGATAACAGGAGCAAAAAAATGAAAAAGTCTATCGGATATACCATCATCGCAGCCGCACTTCTGCTTGCCGCCTGTGGGAGCGGGACAGATGAACAGGTAGTAAGCAGTTCAGCCGAAAGTGCATTGACCGAAAGTACCTCCGTTACAGATACGGTCAGTGAAACTTCCTCAGACTATGACAATGCCATAGAGCAGGAATATGACGGGCGCTTTGAAAAAGGTGAAAATCTTTGGACGGTGACTGCTCTTGACCCTCTTGGAGAATACTCCCTTTTCGGAGCGCTTTCCATGAATGGAGAGGAACGGGAAAGTATCCGCTTGCTTGAGAGAAACGGCAATGTTTCCGATAAGGTGCGGTTCTGCTATGAGTGCATGGTGGAGCTGGAGCCTTACATAAGATATTCCGAGCCGATTGCAAAGGACGATGCCTTTTACAGCTCCCTTGCAAGATTTCTTGGCAAGTTTACCGAGTACAGTGCGGATAATTTCAACCATGCCGCTCAGAAATATTTTGGCATAGACGCAGGCTTTGATGATGATAATATACAACCGCTGTGGATTGGCGCTTATGAAAAGGAGGCTGTTGCGTATGAAGATGAAAACGAAGTCATCATTGATTTTTATGCCGATGCACTTTTGCTGACAAAAGCCTGCACTGTTAAATTCACCCTTGATGATACTGACGGATATATCCGCCTTGACGGCACGGAAGTGACATATGATTCGGGACTGAAAATAGCATCATATACTACATAAATTTCAGAAAGCAGGTGACAGATGAGCGGGACTGCCTTAAAAATAATCGCTCTCATACTTATGACAGCTGACCACATCGGGGCATATATTCCCAATATGCCCCTGTGGCTCAGGTGGATAGGTCGGCTGTCCTCTCCTCTGTTTTTCTTCTGCGCCGCAGAGGGAGCGGTGCATACAAGCAATAGGCGCAGATATCTTAAAAGGCTGTGGCAGGCAAGCGCTGTCATGGTGCTGACGGAAGCTGTTCTTGATCCGCTGATGTCCATGTATTTCAAGCTCCGTATAGGCAGGTTCGACAATAACATTTTTCTGTCATTATTCCAGGGCGTGCTTATAATATCTATGCTTGAAAGCACAAAAAACGACAGTCGGAAAAGGAAAAAATATCTTCTGGGATACGGGGGATATCAGCTTGCAATGGCTGTGCTGTCCTATGCTGCCGATGTGGCTGACCCCATTGCAGCGACAGGGATAGAAATTCATCTTATCCCGCTGCTGAGTGACTGGCAGAGGATAGTTTTTACACTGCTCGGCTCACTGTGGCACAGTGAGGGACCTGCCGTACTTACCGCTTCCATAGTCCTTTTCTATTTTTGCCGTGAAAACAAAAAGCGGCTGGCGGTGTGGTATTCGGCTTACTGCGGACTGTATTTCCTGATATTCGTGCCGCAGATGGGAATACATTTCTTTAATTTCCTGCAAAGGTGCGGAATGTCTCAAGACCTTGTTTATGTGCTTTCCATGCCTGTGAATGCACTGGGCATACCAACTATGAGGATAGATACGGCGAGGAGCTTTGCCGACTCTCTGCTTAGGATAAACTTTCAGTGGATGATGATATTTTCTCTCCCGCTCCTTCTGAGTTACAACGGGAAAAAGGGAAAAGATCTTGGCAGGTTTTTCTATGTGTATTATCCCGTTCATCTTATTATACTGCACATTATCGGGGCACTGCTTCAGTCATAAGCTTATTTATCGGAGGACATCATGAAAAGTAAAATAACGAAAATAATCTTTTGGATTTATAATATAATAATGCTCCTGTTCTATTTCAGGATACTGCCCAAGCCGGTAAATCTGGCAATGTCAAGAGAGCTGGTGCGTGATATGCGTGAGGGCGGCTGGCAGGTCTATAATCTTGTTCCGTTCAGCTCCTACAGCAGCTTTGTGATAGACCCCACAGGGAGTATCATGCGTATTATATGGCATATAGCTATGTTTGCGGTACTTGCATTTCTGCTTTCGGCAGCCTTTGAAGATATGACGCTGAAAAAGCGATGCGCACTGCTTTTTGTATATGCGCTTCTGCCTGAGGTTGTGCAGTTTGTGCTTTCCATAGGACTTTTTGATATTGATTCGGTGATACAGAATATTTTCGGTGCGGCTTTAGGACTGCTGGCGGCGTGGGCTTTTGGAAGACTTTTCGGCAGGAGAAAAGCTCAGGTCTGATGTACACAAGTACCTGATATTCGGGAGGAATGAGACGTATGCAATGGACTAAACACAAGAGCATTACAGCTGTTTTTACTGTCGTACTTCTGCTTGCCGCCTGTGGGAGCGGGACAGATGAACAGGTAGTAAGCAGTTCA
>ENA-ORNR01002334-ORNR01002334.1-human-gut-metagenome-genome-assembly--contig:-NODE-2334-length-15693-cov-6.400243_pt1 | contig 15693 bp, 11 predicted proteins | sample MGYA00242114_ERZ509020 | MGnify/ENA primary metagenome ERZ509020 (study PRJEB26280, sample SAMEA2338758) | human gut metagenome | biome: human gut; feature: human-associated habitat; material: faeces...
ACCTATGAGCAAGCTCATGTGGGCTTAGACCTTTTGACCCTGGCATCATAAAATAAAAAACCGTACATCCATTATAGAATGTACGGTCCTTTTTTGTAAAGATGAAATACGCTGTCAGGCAGCGGATAGCATCGAAGATGGTACGTGTGAGCTTATTTGTCGCTTAAAAGCTCCTTCGCACTGGTCAGCAGTCCCGCCATGTTCTGAATTTCGGACGGAATGATGATCTTTGTAGACTTGCCGTCCGCAACCTTTTCCAGAGCCTCCAGACTCTTTAAACGAAGTACAGAATCATCCGCTCCTGCATCCTTGATGAAACGCAGACCGTTTGCAGTCGCCTGCTGGACTTTCAGGATTGCTTCCGCTTCACCTTCTGCCTCACGGATCATCTTTTCTTTCTCTGCTTCTGCGCGCAGGATTGCAGACTGTTTTTCTGCCTCTGCTTCCAGAATTGCGGATTCCTTTTTACCTTCTGCTACCAGGATGGTAGATTTCTTTTCACCTTCAGCACGCAGGATCGCTTCACGGCGTTCACGCTCTGCCTTCATCTGTTTCTCCATCGCATCCTGAATTGCTGCGGGAGGAATAATGTTCTTTAATTCGACACGGTTTACCTTGATGCCCCAGGGATCAGTTGCGATATCCAGGGATGCACGCATCTTGGCATTGATCGTTTCACGGGAGGTCAGGGTCTGATCCAGTTCCAGGTCTCCGATGATGTTACGCAGGGTTGTCGCGGTCAGGTTTTCAATCGCCATGATCGGATTTTCAACTCCGTAGGTAAACAGCTTGGGATCTGTGATCTGGAAAAAGACAACGGTATCGATCCGCATCGTAACGTTATCCTTTGTGATAACGGGCTGAGGCGGGAAATCCGCTACCTGTTCCTTTAACAGTACACGCTTTGCAACCTTATCGACAATCGGCACTTTAAAGTGAAGGCCAACGCTCCAGGTATCCTGATATGCGCCGAGACGTTCTACGACATAAGCCTGCGCCTGCGGTACGATCTTGATGCAGGACGCTACAATTGCAATTGCAAGAATTAAAATAATGAGTATTACCAATCCGCCTATCATAATTACCCTCATTTCCGCGGTCTTACCGCATGTTGTCAGCAGTCTCTCTGCTGTTTGTTACAGGTTCTTCTGTTTCGATCTCGTCCGGAACAACGATCAGCTTCACGCCGTCGATCTTTTTTACAATGACGACGGTACCCTCTTCAATCGTCCCCTCAGTTTCCTGAGATCTCGCTGACCACTCCATGCCTTTGAGCGTAACCTGTCCGCAGCTGTGCAGGTTATCAATCCTGCCGGTCACGATACCGCGTTCCCCAAGCATGCTGTCCACATTGGTCTTCGTCCTTCCAACATTGAAATAGCGCATGGCAACCGGTCTTGTAAAAACAAGCATCAGCACGGACACTACCAAAAACAGGATGACCTGCACCAGAACCGGCGCACCACAGGCAGCTGCAATCGTCGCAACAAGAGCTCCGGCTGCAAACCAGATTGTCGTCAGCCCCATCGTCGCAAGCTCAATCAGCACAAGTAAAATCAACAGAGCCAGCCAGGCAAATACTTCCGTCATGTAACTCCTCCTTTCCTGTGACTTATGACTATCATACTACAAAAATCATGCCCCGTCTACCAAAATACATGATGTCCGATCACAATACCTTCCCTGCTTCCTGCCCGCCTAAAATGCGTCGCTATTCCAACCGGGGTGCTTCCCGCCATCGCTTCCTGTGCCGCCTGCAGGCAGCTTGCCTTGATCTTTCCACTTGCGACAACGCGTCCAACCTGTCCGCTTCCCGCCGGTGTAAACTGTCCCGAAGCATAGATAACTCCCTTGACCGTATTCGGATAAGCGCCGCTTCTGACCCGATTCATCACGACTGCGCCGACAGCCACCTGTCCTTCGTAGGGCTCTTCTCCCGCTTCACACTGAATGAGCGCCGCCAAAAGCACGCTGTCGTCCGCTGCCAGTGCAGCAGCCTTGTTCGCTTCCTTTTCCGCCTGCGCTGCCTTTTCCTTCTTCTGTTTCTGTGCGGCAGCTTCTTTTTCCGCCTGCAGTCTCACAGCTTCCGCTTCCTCGCGCGCTTTTACCTGCTCAACCGTCTCTCCGTAATCGATTTCAAAATTAACCTGGACATATTCCGAAGACACATATCCGGTCTTTCCGCCGTAATTGATCGCAACCCAGTCCGCCGTGATTTCCTGATCCTCGCTGAAACGGATCTGCTCTTCATCCACGACCTCATACTTTGCACCTTCTTCCAGCAGATCATAAATCGCAGCATCTCCTGAAGGTTCTTTCCGGATTCTCAAAGCGCCTGTTTTGGTCGTTGCCACAATCCGTCCCGCGTCTTTTGCCTCTTTCCGCGCTTCTTCCCCAAACAGCAGATAATCGTTGTTCGCCCAGCCGGTCAGTTCGCCGGACTCAAGCTTTGTCCAGCCGTCCTTTTGTTCCAGCACTGTACCGCCACAGTCTGCATACAAATACCCTGCAAGCTCTGCCTCGCTGTCCGGTTCCGTCCTGACATTCAATACATTCTGGACGCTCGTCATCACGATCGTTCCGGTCAGGTCGTCCATTTTCGTTCCATCGCCGGACGAAGCCTTGGTTTTGCTGTCCGCACTGTCGGACGCTGCATCCGTTCCCTGCCCGCCGACTGCGGCGATCGCTGTATCTGCCGCATCATTTTGGGATGTTGCGTTCTGACTGACCTGTTCCTTATCCGCTCCTGTCAGCCACGCCTCCACGCCAACGCCCTTGTGCCAGTGCGCGCTTTTGCTCGATTCTGCCTCTGCCTGCAGACTGCTTCCGGCCGTCCACAAAAAGACGACTCCCAGCGCTGCAGCCCGCAGCCAGTGCTTCCCCCTTTTCTCACATTTTCTGCTCCAGCCCATAAATCGATGATCCTTTCTATCCCCTCATATCCGCAGACAGTAACGATAGCTGAGCCTCCATTGATTTTCCGCGCCTTTGGCGCTCCCAAAATCGGCTCATCAAATGTTACAATTATATTACATGATTAGCGTCATCATATCAAATCCGTCAATTACTGTCAAGTGTGCGCCCTGCGAGGATTCTATTGTCATGAATACAAAAAAGGCGTGTGAAAAACAATCCTTTTCCACATGCCTTTTTTCGCTCTTTTTCTGTCAGAAACAATGGATTCCTATCATCTTCTGACGATTCCCTTACAATGCTGTTGGGACAAATGCCCCGGCTATGATACTGTTTTAGTAAAAAACGTGATGTCCGATTACCTGTCCGGAACGACCGTTATTTCTTCTGAAAAACAGCTTGCCGCCGACCGGCTGTGCACCGGCTAATGCTTCGATTGCTGCCTGATAGCAGGCTGCATCTGCCTTGTCACTGCTCAGTGCCCTCTGCAGCGAACCGTTTCTAACAGGGGAAAACTGTCCTTTTGCGTAAACAACCTCGGTGATCGTATTGGGCTGCGATGCACTCTTGACGCGGTTCATGATGACATTGCCTACCGCAACCTTACCAACGTAGGATTCACTGCCTGCTTCACAGTAAATAATATTTGCAAGCAGTTTTAATTCCTCTGCGGATACCGCTGCGGTCTGCGCCGCCTGGGCAGCCAAAGCTGCCTGCTGGGCTTCGGCTGCGAGCCGCGCTGCTTCCTCGGCTGCCTTTGCCTGCGCCTCTGCTTCAAGCCGCGCTGCTTCCTCGGCTGCCTTTGCCTGCGCCTCCGCTTCGAGCTGCGCTGCTTCCTCGGCTGTCTGTACTTCTTCTATCTCATTCTGTGCAGCTTCACTCGCCTCTGCCTGTAAAGCTGCTGTTTCATCCTGCTGTACTTCTTCCTCTGCAAAGAATTCATCTTCGGATGCTGTCGCTCCTGTCCGTTCAGCGATCACCTGCTCATTGGCTGCAACAGCCTCTTCGTTGGAAATCTCTGTCTCGACCAGATTTTCAGCCGGTACCCATCCTGCAATTTCTCCCGCCTGGATCTGCACCCAGTCGTTGTACTTTGCAAGGATCGCCACATGACCGTCCTCCATGACCTGACCAACCACCGCAGACGCTGTATTTGCTTCTGCATGAATGTCCAGCATGTCTTTCGCATCAATGACACCGATACCACTTGCCATAGCGGTTGTCGTATATGCACCCATCATCATAACAGATGTTAAAATGCCGACTGCACTACGAAACAACTTTCTGCCTTTTCCGTTCATTCTTACCTCCATAAATCTTACTCTGCTTCCCCAGCCATTCTGCCGGTGAAATTCAGGAGCTTTTGTGGGACGCTCCTTGTTACAGAGCTGTTTCAATTGTTACAAACTTATTAACAATTGTTACGCATGATATGATAGCAATATTACAATCAAATGTCAAGTCGTTCGCCCGGAACCACAAATTTCCGTTAGTTCCCCACAAAGGTTTTTCTTCTATTGTGATATTTTTACAACAAACCTCCGAAATCATCGCCTTTTTCTTACTATTTTTCAAAGTTTTCAACAAATACCGCTTTAACATAGTAAATTCTCTTTTCATAAAAAGGACAGCCATTTTCTGCGGTTTTTTCGATTTTTTATCAAAAAAAGAAGACCTGACGGGATTATTTTTTCCATCAGATCTTCCTTTATTCCTGTTTTTAACATTTTTGTAACAAACTATTTTACAGGCTTCTGGACTTTTCCACCGCAGTGATGACCGCATCGGTCACTGCGCCGCGGAAGCCTTTTTCCTCTAAAACGCGTACCGCCTGAATCGTGGAGCCTGCCGGGGAGCAGACCATATCCTTTAACTCTCCCGGATGCTTTCCGGTCTCAAGCATCAGTTTCGCGCTGCCGAGCACAGCCTGTGCAGCGCATTCATATGCCTGGCTGCGCGGCATGCCTTCCGCAACTGCACCGTCTGCCATCGCCTCGATCAGCATAAAAATCCAGGCAGGCGCACAGCCACTAACGCCGGTCAGCACATCCATCAGGCGTTCCGAAAGCTCAACCGTCTTGCCGAAACTGTCCAGGACAGCCACCGTTTTTTCTTTCATCTCAGGAGTTACCCTGCTGCCATAGCAGACTCCGGTACAGCCTTCCCCGACCAGCGCCGGCGTATTGGGCATCGCACGCACAAACGGAAGCGGCGCACAGAACTGCTCTTCCAGCCACGCAAGGCTTTTGCCTGCCGCAATGCTCAGAATCGTCTTACCGGTCAGGTCAATGTCGCTGATCTGTCCGATCACTTTCTCCAGAAACTGCGGCTTTACGGCAAGAATCAAAAGCTCTGCCTGCCGCGCGGTTTCCAGGTTATCGCCTGTCACCGTGATGCCAAACATTTCATGCACTTTGCTTTCCGTCTCCGCCGTTTTTGCAGAACCGTAAATTTCCTCCGGCACAGCCAGGTGATTTCTCAAAACTCCTCCAATCATCGCCTGCGCCATATTTCCAAGTCCGATAAAACCGATTTTCATCTGTGCCTCTCATTTCTGCGCACGCTTTTTGCGCATGTCGAGTTTGTGTCAAGTGCGCGCAGACACAAATCCCGAGCTTGAAAAATGTTATTTTTCAAGCTTCGACTTTCTTTCAAATCGCCCTCTGCCGATGCGCTTCATACATCAGAATCGAAGACGCCACCGCTGCATTTAACGACTCCACTTTGCCCTCCATCGGAATCCGGATATAACAGTCCGCAAGCTCTGCAGTCTCTTCCCGCAGGCCGTTGCCCTCGTTACCGATCAGAAATGCCGTCCCCTTTGTGTAATTCTGACAGGCATAGGAATTTTTCCCGCGCAGATGCGCCGCGTATACGCTGACACCCGCCCGCTGTACCTGATGAACCGCCGCCGCAAAATCGTCCGCATAATAAAACGGAACGCGGTAGATGCTGCCCATCGTTGAACGGATAACCTTCGGGTTGTACAAATCGACTGTATCCCGGCTCATGATAATCCCGGAAACGCCTGCGCCCTCACCGGTTCGCAGCATCGTACCGAGGTTGCCGGGGTCCTGTATATTTTCCAGAAGCAGAAACAGCGGTGCTTTGTCCCGCAGCATTTCTTCTATATTATAGTGAAACTGTTTCAGCACGCATAAAACACCCTGTGGCGTGCAGGTATCCGATATTTTAGAAAAAACGCTGTCGGAAACGACTTCGTATCCAACCTCTTCCAGATGCTCCCGGCAGCTGCACTTTTCCAGAAAGGATTCCGAAACATAGACCTCCTGCAGCTGCTCTCTCGGTGCTTCCAGAAACATCTTCACACCCTCTGCCAGAAAAACGTCCTCCGTTCTGCGCAGCTTCGACTTTTGATTCAATTGTACCAGCCTTTTGATCCGGCTGTTGGATGCTGCAGTAATCATGCAGGTTCCTCCGTTGATCTTTATGAAAACGCACAACGGCCACACACGTTTCGTGTGCAGCCGCCCCTTTGCGTCCTGTATCGTCAGGTGGCCAGCGCTTTGCTGACCTGATAATGATATTCGGGAATTTCTTTCTGCATCGCAAGTGCTTCCTCAATATCATAGTCTACAAATTCGCCGTGTTTGTAAGCCACAACACGGTTCGAGCTGCCTGCGCAGAGGATGTCTGCCGCATAAGCGCCCATGATAGAAGCATAATAACGATCCAGACAGGTCGGGCTGCCGCCTCGCTGCATGTACCCCAGGATGGTTGCTCTGGTTTCCACACCCGTTGCTGCTTCAATTCTCTTCGCCATGGAAGTAGAATGACCGATACCTTCTGCATTGATGATCAGATGGTGGGTTTTGCCCTTTTTCCGGTTGTTGATAATATTGTTAATCAGCTGCTGCTCGTCATAGTCGTACTTTTCAGGAAGAAGGATATCCTCCGCGCCGGTGCCGACGCCGCACCACAGTGCGATATAACCGGCATTTCTGCCCATTACCTCGATAATACTGCAGCGTTCATGAGAAGAAGACGTATCCCTTACCTTATCGATTGCCTGCATCGCGGTATTGACTGCCGTGTCGAAACCGATCGTATATTCGGTACATGCAATATCCAGATCGATCGTGCCCGGCAGACCGATCGTATTGATCCCAAGTCTGGACATCGCCTGCGCACCTCTGTAAGAGCCGTCGCCGCCAATAACAACCAGACCGTCGATGCCGTGTCTGCGGCAGATCTCCGCGCCCTTTTTCTGTCCGGCTTCGGTCTTAAATTCCAGACAACGTGCGGTTCCCAGAATCGTACCGCCCTTCTGGATGGTATCCGAAACGCTGCGGGCATCCATATCTATGATTTCTTCATTTAACAGGCCCTGATAGCCTTTTTTAATGCCTTTTACTTTGACGCCGTTGCAAATCGCTTTCCGAACAACCGCACGGATTGCCGCATTCATACCCGGCGCATCTCCGCCGCTTGTAAGAACTCCAATTGTCTTTATCTTAGCTGCCATTGTTCCTCCTGTCTGCCGCTGCGGGCTGGACTTCAATCTTAAGATTTCAAAATCCGTAAAACCATTTTTTATTTTAATCGAAACGGGCTTTCTTTTCAATGGTTTTGTGAAACTTACATCAGCTTTACGTTTTCTTCTCCAAACAGCTCTTCCAGCTGCTTTAAAAGCGCCTCGTCCCCATGAACGGTCTGATTCGCCCCAAGCTGCTTCATCGCGCGCGGATTTTCCACATAAATCACCACGGTATCCTTGCCGTCGGAAGCTGCGATTGCCGAAAGCAGCTTTTTTTCCTGCTGCTGATAGGCTTCCATCGTCGGAAATTTAATCCAGAGCTTTTTGGGGATTTCGTCAAACGTCTGCACGGATTCACAGATCAGCTTCGCGTCTTTGTCCTCCTCTGCGGAAACGCGCCCCCGCAGGAGAACCTTTTCATCCTCCATCAGCTTGCTGCCGTACTGCTCATAGGTTTTCGGGAAAACGATAACTTCAATCGTTCCAACCAGATCCTCCACCTGTAAAAACGCCATCACCTTATCGTTTTTGGTATATTTGATCTTCTTTTCCTCGATAATTCCGCCGATAACCGCCTTTGCTCCGTCCTGAATATGGACGCTGTTTGTCTCCTCATCCAGCATAAAATCTGCCGTCGTATTAGAAATATTCCTGCGCCAGAGCTGCTCGTATTCCTGCAGTGGATGCCCGCTGACATACACACCGAGCACTTCTTTTTCAAAGGTCAGAAGAATTTCCTTCGAATATTCCCCGACATCCGGGAAGCGGATTTCATAGTTTTTCTTTTCCGACTCGTCCACCAGATCGAATAAGGAAAGCTGTCCCGCCATATTATTTTTCCGATTCTGCTGATTCTGATCCATCAGCTGCACAAATACGCTCATAAACTGCTTGCGTGTTCCCTCAAGGCTGTCGAATGCACCCGCTTTGATAAAGTTTTCCACGTTGCGCTTATTGACTTCCGTATCGGACATTCTGGATAGAAAATCCTGCAGGTTTTTGAACACGCCCCGCTGCTTCCGCTCTGCGATCACCGCGTCCGCAACCGGATGTCCTACACCCTTGATCGCAGTCAGTCCGTACCGGATTGATTTTCCCGATACCGAAAATCCCGGCTCTCCCTCGTTGATATCCGGCGGCAGAATCGCGATTCCCATCTGGCGGCAGACCAGAATGTATTCCGCCACTTTTCCGGGGTTATCGATTACAGAAGTCATTAGGGACGCCATAAATTCCACCGGATAATAATATTTCAGGTAAGCCGTCTGGTAAGCGACAACCGCGTAGCATGCAGCGTGGGACTTGTTGAACGCGTATTTTGCAAAATCCATCATTTCCGCGTAAATTTCCAGACCGACCTTTTCCGGAATGCCCCGGGCCACACAGCCGGGCACGCCCTCTTCGGGATTGCCGTAAACGAAATTCGCCCGTTCTTTTTCCATGACAGACTGCTTTTTCTTGCTCATCGCACGACGAACCAGGTCGCTTCGTCCCATCGTGTAGCCGCCAAGGTCGCGCACAATCTGCATAACCTGCTCCTGATACACGATACAGCCGTAGGTCGGAGACAGGATCGGTTCCAGCTCCGGACAGGAATAGGTGATTTCGTCATGATTGTTTTTTCCTTTAATATATTTTGGAATAAAGTCCATCGGCCCGGGACGGTACAGGGAAATACCCGCGATGATATCCTCCAGGTTCTGGGGCTTTAGCTCCTTCATGAAGCTTTTCATCCCGCCGCTTTCCAGCTGGAACACGCCGTCCGTCCTGCCGGTGCAGAGCGAATCCAGCACTTTTTTATCGTTATAATCCAGATGCTCCATATCGAGCTTCACACCGGTGTCATGCTCAATCATCTTGACCGCGTGGTCGATTACTGTCAGGGTTCGAAGCCCCAGAAAGTCCATTTTTAACAGTCCGAGCTCTTCCAGCGTCGTCATCGTAAACTGCGTTGTGATCGAACCATCCGACCCTCGTGAAAGCGGTACAAAATGATCTGCCGCCTCCGGACAGATCACAACCCCTGCTGCGTGCATCGAGGTGTGGCGCGGCAATCCCTCCAGCCGTTTACTCATATCAATCAACACGTGCACCTGTTCATCGCTCTCGTAGAGCTTACGCAGCTCTGCGTTCATTGACAGTGCCTTATCAATCGTCATGTTCAGCTCGTTCGGAATCATTTTTGCAATCGAATCCACAAAGGAATACGGCAGATCCATGACGCGCCCGACGTCGCGGATGACACCCTTTGCCGCCAGCGTACCGAATGTGACAATCTGCACAACCTTTTCTTTTCCATATTTGCGTCCGACATAATCAATGACCTCCTGTCTGCGTTCATAACAGAAGTCGATATCGATATCCGGCATGGAAACTCGTTCCGGGTTCAGGAAACGCTCAAACAGCAGGCTATAACGGATCGGATCAATATTCGTGATATGCAGGCAGTAGGAAACGATGCTTCCAGCTGCACTTCCACGTCCAGGTCCTACCGGAATACCGTTTTCTCTGGCATAGTTGATAAAATCCCACACGATCAGGAAATAGTCCACATATCCCATGCGCTTGATAATACCCAGCTCGTATTCCAGACGCTTCTGCAGCGTGCCGTCGTCCTCCGGATAGCGCTCTTTCATGCCGTCAGTGCACAGCTTGTTCAAATATCCCCAGGAATCATAGCCCTCCGGCACATCAAAATGCGGCAGCTTCGTCTTACCAAACTCGATTTCCACATGACAGCGGTCTGCAATTCGCTGTGTATTTTCCACTGCCTCCCACGCATAGGGAAACAGTCCCTTCATCTCTTCTTCGCTTTTGACGAAATACTGACCGCCCTCGTAACGCATCCGGTTTTCGTCGGAAAGCTTTTTGCCGGTCTGGATACACAAAAGGATATCATGGGGCTTTGCGTCCTCCGCATAGGTATAGTGCACGTCGTTCGTGCATACTAACGGAATGTCCAGTTCTCGCGACATCTGTAAAAGCGCCATGTTTACGGTCTGCTGCTCCGGAATCCCATGATCCTGCAGTTCCAGAAAATAATTATCCTTCCCAAAAATCGACTGATACTTTAATGCGCATTTTTTTGCTTCCTCAGGCAGTCCTTTCTGGATATAGCGCGGCACTTCACCTGCCAGACACGCAGACAGCGCGATAATTCCCTCGTGAAATTCCTCCAGAACCTCCATATCGACACGCGGCTTGTAATAGTACCCCTCCGTAAAACCGCGGCTGACGATTTTGCTCAGATTCGCGTAACCAGTATTATTTTCCGCCAGAAGCACCAGATGGTAATACCGGTCATCCCCGCCGGTAATCTCCCGGTCAAAACGGGAATTGGGCGCAACATAGACCTCACAGCCCAAAATCGGATTGATACCCTCTGCCCGCGCCGCACGGTAAAAATCGATCACACCGTACATTGCGCCATGGTCGGTAATCGCCGCAGCCGTCATGCCCAGCTCCTTGACTCGTTTTACATATTCTTTGATTTTATTGGAACCGTCCAGCAGGCTGTACTCTGTATGGACGTGCAAATGTGCAAATGCCATATTTTTGTAATTTCCTATTCTTGTTCTGTCTGAGTTTCCTTTGCTGTCCCATCCGGCGCAGAGAAGTCAAAGGCAGGGCTTTCTGTCCCGTTTTCTGACTTTTGCCCGCTCTTTGTCACAGACTTCGTACCAATGCTGCCTGTCCGGTCGGATGCTGCCGCATTGTTTTCACTGATGCTGTCTGCTTCCCGGTCAGATACAGCGTTGTTTTGACTGACTGCGTTTTGTCCGGACACATCACCGCTTTCATGAACCTCTTTTACACTGCCTTCTCCGCTGTCTGTCAGTACAAGTCTGTCGTTTTCCACTTTCCATGTCTCGTACCAGCTTCCTTCCGCGTCCGAAAAGTTGACATGAATCCTATCGTTTTCCCCGGATAAAATCTGTATTTTCCCGGAATCTGATCCAACCTGCCGCAGGATACTCTTTAACACTGCTTTGCCGTTTTTATACTGTAACAGCTCTTTTTCACGGATTTCTTCTAATCGATACTCTGTCAGTGTGCGCAGGCTGATGTCATAATATCCCGGCGCGGCTTCTGTCCCGGCAGTCCATGCCATCAGATCGCCGTCATCGTCCAGCTCAAAGTGCCCCATCTGTTTTAACAGGCGCACTGCTCCTTGCTCCTGCACGCCAAACAGCATGTCGCTGACGCCGGACACTTCGTAGCCACGATACAGCACAAAAGCGCTTCCCAGCTTTTCCAGCTCCTTAAAGGCAAAATTCTCTTCTTCCAAAACTGCGCCGTCCGCGCCGACAAACCACAGGTCGCATACCGGCGCGCCGAACGCTCCGTCGTACCTGCCGATCGCCGCAAACGTTTCTTTTTTGCCGTTCCCATCGTAATCCGCCGCCTCTGCAAAACACAGCGCATCGTCCGGGTACTCCTGTACCTCCAGAATCTGTGCAACCGCCTGACCGACCGTCGCGCGGGCTGTTTTCTGCACTTTATTCAACCGGTTTTTCGTAAATTCGTTTGGAATATCCTCCAGGCTCTCCAGCGCTTCTTCCTGCTCCAATCTCGACGGGAAGAAAAATCCATCCCCGCTGATCGTCTCCGATGCTCTGGTCAGCTTTCCCTGATCCAGGCTGCTGATACACCAGCTGTACTTCGCAACCGCATGATCGATTCCTTCTTCCTGTCCGACCGACTGCCCGGCTTCTCTGCAGCGATAGGCAATTTTGTCCTCCCCAATTGCATAAAACCAATAGGTATATTCTGTATTTTCATCCGTCTGCGTGTAGAACTGCTCTTCCAGCTTTTCCTTCCACGCCTGTGCCTCTTCATCCGAATCCTCTGCAGACACATACGTCAAATATTCCGACGCTGTCAGCTCCCGATACGAACACTCTGCAAATCCGTCCGCTGTTCTTTCATAATAAACAGGAACCGTCTCTTCTGCACTGTCCCATTCCGAAACAAGCGGATCGTACACAGTCTTCTCCGCAGGATAAAACGTACAAACGCCGTCCTTTGTCGTTTCGATCGTCTCGGCATCCTCCAGAAACTTTTCGCACTTTTGATCTTTTACCGTCCAGACAGCCACCTGTTTTTTTCCGGAGACTTCCGTTTCCAGAATAACAAACGGATTCCCAATTCCCGTCACCTGCTGCAGTCCGGTCACGACGATTCCTTTTTCCAGAAGCCTTGCCGACTCGCCGTCATAATACCAGAGATCGCCGGAAATCCGCCCGCGCGCTGTCAACGGCGTGCTCTCAAACATCAGCAGAAAGCTTTCATTTGCATTGCTGTCATACTTCGCCATGTTCTGCAGGCAAAGCGTCTTGTCACCGTACTCCTTCTGTGAAAGAACTGCTGTCAGCGCTGCGTTTTCTGCGCGGCTCAGACGGTCGTGTCCCGCCAGCTTGCCGGTAAACGCATCCGATTTCTGCGCGTATGCTTCATAAACGGAGTCTGTCACTTCCGTCATCAGGGCTGGAATTTGTGGAGCTGTTGCTGCCGCAGATTCTGCAGCGGTGTCGGTCTGCGTTTCGCCGGCCGCAGGCATCTCGCTGTCTGCTGTTGCCGCGGTATCGCCGTGCTGCGCTTCTCCGCCGGTCGCTGTTATGCCGTCCTGTGTCCCACCATCGGTCGCAGCGGCGCTATCCTGCACCTCATCATCGTTCGCTGCAGCGGTGCCGGTTCCTGTACTGTCATTCTGTGTTTCACCTGCTGCAGACGTCTCGCCCTCTGCTGTTGCCGCAGCATCGCTGTCCTGCGCCATAGCGTCTGTTGTTTCCCCTTCCCAAAAGCTCTTTCCGGCTTGCTGCGCTCGCGCTGCATATTCACTGATATTCGGCGTGCAGCCTGAAAACAGCATCGTTGCCGCCATCAGGCATGCTGCTGTCACCTGTTTTCTTTTCATAAATTAAATCCTTTCGTTTGCCATAGGCGGAAACCCACTACCTTCAGGTGGTGGGAGGAGCCTTGTGAATCTTTCGCCATTAACCCTGACTTTCAATATACTTTTGTATAGTCGCTGACGATACTTCTCCAATACTGCAAGCAAAGTATCCGTCTGACCAAAATATCCTTTTCTTCCAATACTGTTTAGACAGAAACGAACCATACTTTTGCCATAGGTAATATGTTGTTTCTTGTTTTACAATCTTAACAATGTCGCAAACTCTATCAGTCGTATCATAACTTATTAAGAAATGCATGTGGTCTTTGTCTGCTTCCATAGCGATTATTTCGTAGCCACGAGTATTAGCTATATCAAAAATCTTTTACTTAACATCGTCGGCAATAGAACCTTTTAGTAGTTTCTTACGATATTTAGTTAACAAGAACTATATGTACTTTTAGACTGTATTTTCGTCTGTTATGACGATTATATCTATTGTCCATAGCCTGCCTCTGATAATTATTGACACTCACTAACCATTATTATATACTATATCTAGTGAAATATCAATGAAGGGAGTACATCTATGGAACAGATGACTATAACAGCAAAAGTTCAAATAGTCGCTACTGATGCAGATAAAGTTTTGCTTGATGAAACTATGTCTGTTTATCGTGATGCCTGTAATTATGTTTCAGACTATGTATTCCAAACTCATGATTTAAAGCAGTTTTCACTGAATAAAGTTTTGTATTCTACTCTAAGAGAAAAATTTGGTCTGAAATCGCAAATGGCTCAGTCCGTTTTGAAAACGGTCATTGCAAGATATAGAACTATTCTCGAAAATCATAATAAATGGATACGACCAACCTTCAAGAAACCTCAGTATGATTTAGTTTGGAACAGAGATTATTCTTTAACGCAAAACTGTTTTTCTGTGAATACGCTGAGTGGTCGTGTGAAACTTCCATATTTCGCTGAAGGTATGTCTAAATATTTTGACCACACAATCTATAGGTTTGGTACAGCTAAGCTCACAAACAAACATGGTAAATATTATCTTCACATACCAGTAACTTATGATGTCGAAGAAAGTAATATTTCTGACATTTGTAATGTTGTAGGCATTGACAGAGGAATTAACTTCGTTGTTGCGACCTATGACAGTCATCACAAGTCTGGATTTGTCAGTGGTAAAACCATTAAGCAGAAAAGAGCTGCTTATTCTAAACTTCGCAAAGAATTACAGATGCGACATACGCCATCCTCAAGGCGAAGACTAAAAGCTATCGGTCAGCGAGAAAACCGTTGGATGCAGGATATTAACCATCAGGTATCGAAGGCACTCGTTGAAAATAACCCGAAGCACACTCTCTTTGTACTGGAAGATTTGTCTGGTGTCCGTAATGCCACAGAACGAGTTCGTACCAAAGACAGATATGTTTCTGTATCTTGGTCTTTCTATGACCTTGAACAAAAACTAATTTACAAAGCCAAACAGAACCAGTCTACTGTAATTAAGGTAAATCCTCGTTATACGAGTCAGTGTTGTCCTGTATGTGGACATATTGAGAAGGCTAATCGTAACAAGAAGTTACATCTGTTTGCTTGTAAAAACTGCGGTTACAAATCTAATGATGACCGTATCGGAGCAATGAATCTGTATCGTATGGGAATAAACTATCTTGAAGATAGTCAAGTACCTAATACAGTTATGGCTGAGTAAACTCTGCCATAAAGGGTGCTGTCAACCACCCTGCGATGTAACGCCACTTTAGATAGCGATATCTATTGGGGTTAAAGGTCGGAGGCGTAAGCTGTTAGTACGACTGGGCAGTTACAAGCCCATGACCTTTAGGTCGTGGGTAGTTCACAAGAGTCCAACATGGAAAGCAGACAGATTTATTTTGTCAATCAGATTGTGGAATACATTGTCCAAAATGGAATGATGAAAGATTTTTCTGTCTTACAGGAATCCCCATTTACAGACAGAGGAAGTATTACGAAGATATTTACGGATATGACCGTATGGATTGGTATTAAGAAAGTAATAGACAGCATTAATGCCAATGCGGCGGCATAGAAATGAATAACGAGCTGTTGCGCGAACATCTTTTGTGCAACAGCTTTTTTTGAAAGTCCAATCGGTTTGAGCATTGACAAGAGGCTTGATTGGTTCTGTCAAATATAGTATATACATTTAATTTAGCCGATAGTATCCGGTAATCGATAATGCCATTAATGCTTCGTTTTGTGAGGGAATTACCATACCGGAATCGGTAAGTTTTTGAATTAGCTGCGTAGTTGATAGAAAATTTTTTTGATATTGATACAAAAGCAAATACCTCCTGATAAATATAAAAAGACCCGCCGGGTTGCGCAT
>ENA-ORNR01002342-ORNR01002342.1-human-gut-metagenome-genome-assembly--contig:-NODE-2342-length-15678-cov-3.793062_pt1 | contig 15678 bp, 13 predicted proteins | sample MGYA00242114_ERZ509020 | MGnify/ENA primary metagenome ERZ509020 (study PRJEB26280, sample SAMEA2338758) | human gut metagenome | biome: human gut; feature: human-associated habitat; material: faeces...
GGCCTTTCGGTGTTGGAATACTTCATCTCTACGCACGGTGCCCGTAAGGGTCTTGCCGATACGGCGTTGAAGACGGCCGATGCCGGGTATTTGACCCGTCGTCTCGTTGATGTGGCGCATGATGTGATTATTCACGAGGAGGATTGCGGTACGTTGCGTGGCCTTGTTTGTACCGAACTCAAAAACAATGAGGAAGTGGTGGCTTCGCTTTCTGAGCGTATTCTCGGACGTGTTTCCGTACATGATGTACAGCACCCTCTTACCGGAGAAATCCTTGTTCATTCAGGAGAGGAAATTACAGAAGAGATCGCCAAAAAAATCGAAGAATCTCCGATCGAACGTGTGGAAATCCGTTCGGTGCTTACCTGCGAGTCGAAACATGGTGTTTGTGCCAAATGTTACGGTCGTAACTTGGCTACCAGCCGCATGGTACAGAAGGGCGAGGCTGTGGGTGTGATCGCCGCTCAGTCTATCGGTGAACCCGGTACCCAGCTTACGTTGCGTACGTTCCACGTCGGTGGTATCGCATCGAATATCGCTGCTGTTTCCAATGTTACCTCTCGTTATGACGGTATTCTCGAAATCGATGAGTTGCGTACTGTCGACAGCGAGGACGAATCGGGTAAGAAGGTACAAATCGTTGTAGGTCGTTTGGCCGAGATGCGTATCGTCGATCCCAACACCAAAATCGTCCTTACCAATACCAATATACCTTACGGTTCTAAACTATACTTCAATAGCGGCGATATGCTGAAAAAAGGCGATATCGTTTGCGAATGGGACCCCTTCAATGCCGTTATCGTTTCGGAAGCTACGGGTAAAGTGCGCTTCGAAAATGTCATCGAAGGTGTTACCTATAAAGTAGAATCGGACGAACAGACCGGTTTGCGTGAGAAAATCATCATCGAGTCGAAAGACCGTACCCGTGTTCCTGTCGCTCAAATTCTCGATAAAGACGGAGAAGTGATTCGTAGCTACAACTTACCTATGGGCGCTCACCTCATGATCGAAGAAGGACAAGAGTTGAAGAGCGGTCAGGTGTTCGTGAAGATCCCTCGTGCCGTAGGTAAAGCGGGCGATATCACCGGAGGTCTTCCTCGTGTTACCGAGTTGTTTGAAGCCCGTAATCCGTCAAATCCCGCCGTTGTGTCGGAGATCGACGGTGAGGTAGCTTTCGGAAAAGTGAAACGCGGTAATCGTGAAATTTCAGTAACGTCGAAGACGGGTGAAGTGAAAAAATATCTCGTGCCTCTGTCGAAGCAAATTCTTGTACAAGAAAACGATTATGTACGTGCCGGTACGCCGCTCTCCGACGGTGCTATTACTCCTTCGGACATCTTGGCTATCAAAGGTCCGACAGCCGTTCAGGAATACATTGTCAACGAAGTGCAAGACGTGTATCGTCTGCAAGGTGTGAAAATCAATGACAAGCACTTTGAAGTCATTGTGCGTCAGATGATGCGTAAAGTAACCATTCTCGATCCCGGAGATACCCGTTTCCTCGAACAACAGATTGTCGATAAACACGAGTTTATGGACGAGAATGACCGTATCTGGGGTAAGAAAGTGGTTGTCGATGCAGGTGATTCGCAAGTTATGAAACCCGGACAGATCGTTACCGCACGTAAGTTGCGCGATGAAAATTCGATGTTGAAACGTAGGGACCTCCGTTTGGTGGAAGTACGTGATGCCGTACCGGCAACTTCGGAGCAGATACTGCAAGGTATCACCCGTGCCGCATTGCAGACTTCGAGCTTCATGTCGGCCGCATCCTTCCAGGAAACGACCAAAGTCCTTAACGAGGCTGCAATCAACGGTAAAGTCGATACGCTCGAAGGTATGAAAGAGAACGTTATCTGCGGACATTTGATACCTGCCGGAACGGGTCAGCGCGAATTTGATCGGCTGATTGTCGGTTCGAAAGAAGAGTTCGACCGAGCTTTTGCCAATCGTAAGAATGTAACTGATATGTAATCGGTATTCTATAATAAAAAATCCGCTCCATGTCGGGGCGGATTTTTTTATGTTTTGAATAAACTTTTGGGAGAGAGAATAGCAAAACAGAATCTCTTATTGTCGGAATACGAAAGTGCGGTCTTTTTTACAGAAGACCGCACTTTCGTTGTCATGTGAATATTAGAGATCGATCGATGATTTCTTTCCAAGAGAGCCGTATCGGCTTATGGCGCGGACTTCTACCGCTCCGTTTACGGTTGTAGGCAGTTTGCAAGTTGTTTTATTGGTAATGTCTATGACTTGCTCTCCGGCGATGACAATATATCCTGCAGCATTATTTACCTTGCTCCATTGTAATTTTCCTTTTTTGATTTGGATACTTTGCGGAGCTTGCAGTTTTTCCATGATGGCGCGAGGATTCCATTGATCTGTACCTTTTACGATATTTTCATAGGTGTATGTATCGGCTTCTTCTTTTGTGATGGTGGCTCGGCAGGTTCCGAATTCTTTCCCTTTATCTCGGCCTTTGTACTCTGTCTTGCGTTGGCTGAGGTCTAAGAGATTACCCTGTTTGTCGCGGCTGTTGTATTCTGCAAATAGGGCGGGTATGGTTCCCATGTCATTCCAGCCTTTCGGCGAGAGGGGAACAAGCATCGTCGTGTTGATGTAGACGGCTTTGGGATTATCGTGCCACGGGCGTCCGAGTGCGTTTCTTCCTTCGGCTGCAGCTTTATTCCCGTCGACGGTACAGTTGCGGAATACATATCCGTAGCGTGCGTTTTTATGGCAGGGTGCGACGATGACCGAACCTCGGCGGACATTGTAAAGCGTACAGTTTTCCAAGAGAACGTCGCCTCCCCCGTAGAAGTAGTCTACGGCGCCTTCGATCCAACAATCTTTTACGTAATGCCTGTCGTTATCGTTTCTTGTTGTCATCCATGTATCCTGAAAAGACTGGAACTTGCAGTTGTTGAATGAAATTTTATCGGCATTGGTTTGCATGGCCAGAGCTTGTGGCCCGCTTTGGGAGTCTTTCCCGAAATCGTTGATGTAAGAGATGTTTTCGGAGTAGAAATCCGGTGCGTCGATTATGACGACACTCCCTTTCATTTTATAGGTAGGGGCTTGCGGGTTGTGAACCGAAGATTCCCAGTAACGGATTTGTTTGGCCGGTTCATTTCCGGAAGGTTTTCCCCCGACATTCAATTTGTGATGAATGATTGTTTTCTCTTTGTCTTGACCGATAAGGTGAATGAATCGTTTGCTTTTGGGTACGATGACCTGTTCGTTGTACGATCCGTTTTTTACGAATATCAGCCACGGAGATTCCGAGTTGTCCGGAGCTGCATTGATAGCCGACTGTACCGTACTGTATTGCCCCGTACCGTCTTGTGCGACTACTGCATGAAAAATCTGTTGTTGTGCGATTGCCTGCGAAGAGGCTGTCGTCAATGCGGCTGCTACGAATAGGCCGATGACTTTTCCTTTGAGTTTCTGTAACATGATATTATTGTGTTAATGGTATTTTCTGTTACAAAAGTATGGAATATGGGGCATTTATCTTTGCAGTAATTGTTCTATTGATTGTACTTTTTGTTCCAATCTTGTAAAGCCGTTTCTTAGGAGGATTATATGGAATTCGATAAACGGAAATTAGGGGGAGATAAAATAAAAACGTCTGTCTCATGAAAAACAAGAGACAGACGTTGATCGGGTATGTATGAAACTCTTTTGTCAGCAACAGTTGGCATGACAATGTTCTCCGGGGAGTTCCAATTCGAATGTGGCGTGTTGTATATTCTTTTCTAGCAATAGGTGCCGGAGATGATGTTTGATGTCTTCCGATTCGTCGAAAGAATTGACGATGACGTGGGCGGTCAGAGCGTTCTGCGTCGTACTAATGGCCCAGATATGCAGATGATGTAGCTTTATGACCCGGGAATCGCTGAGCAGTGTTTTCTCTATATCTTCGGCATTGATACCTGCGGGAACACCGTCGAGAGACAACCGTATGCTGTTATGGAGCAAGTCCCATGTAGAGATGAGAATGATTCCGGCAATAACCAGTCCGATAATAGGGTCGATAATAAACCAGCCGGTATGTGCAATGATGATGCCCGAGAGAAGTACGCCTACACTTACGAGCGTATCGGCGGCCATGTGCAGGAATGCTCCTTTTACATTCAGGTCGTGAGCCCGGTCTTTGAAAAAGAGCCAGGCCGTGAGTCCGTTGATGAAGATACCGATACCGGCTACCCATGCGATTGCCCCTCCTTCGATCGGTTGCGGATGCCGGAGTTTTTCGATGCATTCGGCAATAATGAAACCTACGGCGATCAATAGGATAATGGCATTGAGTAATGATACCAAGACGGTACTTTTTTTGTATCCGTAAGTATATGATTCGGTAGGCCTTACTTTGGATAGACGGAATGCAATCAATGCCAGAACAAGGCTGATAACATCGCTCAGGTTGTGTCCTGCATCGGAGAGTAATCCCAGAGATCCGAACAAGATACCGGCTGTTGCTTCGGCTGCAACAAAAGCCACGTTCAGCCCGATACCCCACAAAAATGCGCGGTTCAGATGATCCCCTACGGTTGCGGTATGATGGTGATGATGCTCGTGCGACATGGTTCGTATTTTTGTGGGTAAAAGTTCTCGAATATACGAAGGGGACAGAATAAAAAGAGTTTTTTATAAAATCCGGCTTGTCTTTGTCTTTTTTCAGAAATAGCGGATACCCATGATTTCTTTTACATCGCGTAATGTTTTCGCTGCGCTTTCCCGTGCTTTTTCAGCACCTTGCGCAACGATTTTACGCATATATTCGTCGTTGTCTTTGATTTCCAGAATACGTTCCCGAATCGGAAGAGTTACTTTGAGAATGTCGTCGGCGAGTTGCTTTTTCATGTCGCCGTAACGTATTTCGCAGTTATTGTATTTCTCTTCAAAATAAGCCAGCGTTTCGGGGGCTGAGACGATTTTCATGATAGTAAAGAGATTGGCTATCGGTTCCGATTTGGGAGAGTTGGGCGTTTGAGGCCCTTCATCAGTTACGGCACGCATGACCTTTTTGCGCAACGTTTTTTCGTCGTCGAGCAGATAGATACAATTCCCTTCCGATTTTCCCATTTTCCCGCTACCGTCGAGTCCCGGGATTTTTATGGCTTCTTCTCCGAAATTGTAACCGGTTGGTTCGGGGAAATATTCCACACCGTACAGAGTATTGAATCGGCGTGCGAATCGGCGGGGTATTTCGAGGTGTTGTTCTTGGTCTTTCCCGACAGGCACTTTCGTCGCTTTGTGTATGATGATGTCGGCGGCCATGAGAGTCGGGTAGGTAAGCAATCCCGCATTGACGTTTTCGGGTTGTTTGCGGACTTTGTCTTTGAAAGAGGCGGTACGTTCCAATTCGCCGATGTAGGCGTGCATATTGAGCAGAAGATACAGTTCCGAGACTTCGGGAACGTCGCTCTGTATGAAGAGGGAACAAGCCTCCGGGTCGAGACCTGCCGCCAGATATTCGGCCAATATGCTTTTTACGTTCACCGGCAACATCTTGGGGTCGGGGTGGGTCGTGAGGGAATGCAGGTCGGCGATAAAGAAGTAACAGTCGTTTTCATGCTGCATTTTGACGAAATTGCGCAAGGCGCCGTAGTAGTTGCCCAAGTGGAGGTTTCCGGTAGATCGGATTCCGCTAACAACGATTTCTCTCATATACAGTTTTTGTTTTTATCGGTTTGTTATATTATCGGACAAAATCGAGAACGATTATTGGTCTGTCCCTCGGCTTATCCGGAAGATCATCTTTATTTTGTTACAAAAGTAGTAAAATTTCAAATACTTTCCTCATCTGCCGGGAATACATTCCATATCTTTTATGTGTGATTTATTTTTTACTCAGTGCCGTCTGCAAGAGCCGTCGCAGATGGTCGAGAATCAATCGTAAATTACGTGGCCGTATCGATTTTCCCAAAATAATGAGAATAACCCCCGAGAGTATGAGCAGAATGCCCGAGGCCAGTCGTGGGGTAAACGGCTCGTGAAAAAGCGTTACACCTATGGCGACAGCGGTAAGCGGTTCCAAGGCTCCGAGTATGGCGGTAGGGGTCGAACCGATGATGCGAACGGCTATCGACATGGTCACCAGCGAAATTACCGTGGGGAGAACAGCCAGAAGGAAGGCAAAGAACCACATATAGGGAGTAGTGAGCAGTTGCAACCGATAACTTTGTCCCATGCACGAGTGTACGATGATGGTGAGAATGCAGAAGAGCAGAACATAGAAGGTGAGTTTGATGGCAGACATACGCAGTCCCGATCGGTTGATGATAATGATGTAGAGGGCGTAAGATAATGAGGAGACCATAACCAGTATGATTCCTATTGTGCTTAGAGTTTCATTGCCGTCGCTTTTATAGAGCATAGCTATACCGCTTAGTGCCAACAATATGGAAAGCGTGGTCGAGAAAGTGATTTTTTCGTGAAAAAATATCGCCATGATGACAGCCACCATGATAGGGTATACAAAGAGTAGGGTCGATGCGATACCGGCGTCCATAAAATAAAAACTGGTGAACAGCGTAAGCGAGGAAACCGCAAACAGGACACCCAATCCTCCGATAACAGACAACTCTTTGATATTTATGGCAAACGGAATTTTTTTTACTTTCATGAGAGCCATGAGTATGACGGCGGCTAAGGTGTAACGATAGAAAAGAACCGAATCGGCATTCACGCCTACTTGGTAAAGATAAAGTGCTCCGAGCGGGTTGGTCCCATAGCTGACGGCGGCTATGATGCCGCATATCGTGCCTTTTGTCTGAGAGGTCATTCTTGATTTTTTTGTGCCGCAAATTTACGGATTCAAGGCTCATATCGAAGAGAATATTTTTTTATTTAGAGGGGTTATTTTGATATTTCGACTGCCTGTTTTGATTGTGTGAATTGCAGCGAAGGCCGAATTGTAAAGAAGAAAAATATTTCGGGATTCCCGTATGATAAATTTAGTATATTTAAGGCTCGTTGTATAGAAGCCAAAGATACGATTGTATTCAAGGCTATTTCATTGAGAAGAAAATTTATCAACTTAGCAACCTACAATGAAAGTCGGAATAGGGATTGTGTTGTTATGCAGTGCCATATCGCTACAAGCTCAAATAAAGGGAACGATTGTCGATGGCAGCAAACAACCAATAGAAGGTGCTACCGTCATTTTGCAGGCAAAAGATTCCTTGGTAAAAAGTATTGCTTTGTCGGGATCTGACGGGTCGTTTATCTTGCAGGAAAATCCCAGAAAATATCGGCTGATAATCCAGCATCTTCTTTATGCAACCCGACAAGTCGAGTGTCGGGGTCAAAATGTAGATACAATCTTTCTCGAACCGAAAGACTTTGTTCTGGGAGAGGTTCTCGTGAAGAATAAACCTTCTTTTGTGAAGGTGGAAAATGGCCGTTTGGAATATGATTTGGTCCACCTCTTTGAAGGGAGGGTTGTGAACAATATGAAGCATTAGCCAGATTGCCCGGAATAAGGGAAGATAAAGACGGATTGAGTCTGATTGGGGCGGGACGTACTACCGTAGTCATTGACGGAAAACCCAAAAACATGGACGAAGAGCAATTCGAAACCTTTTTGCGCAGTATGCCGGTGGAACGGGTAGAGAAGGTCGAGGTCATGTATAGTGCGCCGCCCGAGTATCATACGAGGGGGGCTGTTGTCAATGTGATTCTTGAAAAGTCGCCCGAGCATTCTTTTCAGGGGGAGGTGAATGCCGATTATCGGAACCGGTATTTCAACGGTGGTGGCATTGATGCCAATTTCCGTTTGGCGATGTCGAAAATAACCTTTGACCTTATGTATGGAGCGGAAAATGTAAAGAATTTGGAATATATCGATCTTTACTCCGAACATTCTTTCGATGGCCGTATATACGATATACAGCAGAACGAACGTCTCAGCAGTAAATTCTGGAATCACAATCTCGGTGCATTGATGACTTATAATGTCGATGCAAAAAATCGTATTGATGTTGCCTATACCGGAAATTATATTCCCCGTCAATACAATGAAAGCCGTACTACCGGAAACTACCAGACCGGAGTTGTCGATAAATACATCGATACCCGTATGCATAATGTTTCGTTGCATTATTATTCGGGATTTGGGCTTGAAGTCGGTGGCGACTATACGCATTATTTTTCAGATAACAATCAAAATCTGATCGCCGATTTTTCAGATGGCCGACGGAGACGTTTTTCTATAATGGGCGGGCAAGAAATCGACCGTTATTCGACATATGTCGATTATTCCCGTATAATAGAGAAAAAATGGCGCTTAGGTTGTGGTGCGTCTTATCGGTTTGCAGCCGATCATGATTATCAGTCGTTTGATGAGGTAGAGGGTAATGTCGTTACAGAAAATTTAAATTCTCATATAAGAGAACATACAGCCGATTTTTATCTGTCTGTGGGTAAGGAGTCTGCATTGGGCGTTTCTTGGACGGTTTCCGCTACGGGCGAATATTATAAGATGGGGCAGTATTGTAAGTGGACGATTTATCCGCAAGCCTCTCTTACTTATTTAAGAACGCCGGAACATGTGTTGCAATTATCTTTATCGACCGACAAAACTTATCCCGGCTATTGGGATATGCAGTCGGCCGTGAGTTACCTTAATGGATATACGGAGTTATGGGGAACTCCGGGATTAAAGCCGATGACGACATATAACCTGAACGGGAATTATGTATGGCGGCAGAAATATATTTTCGGATTGTTTTTTACCCATACATCGGATTTTTTTACGCAAGCAGCCTATCAGTCGACCGATAGATTGGCTTTGATTTATAAAAATACAAATTGGGATTATATGCGGTTATGGGGGGCTAATGTTGTTTTACCTTTCGGTTTCGGTGGCTGGTTCGATTCCCGACTGACATTATCCGGTATGGAAATGCATCAGCGTTGCGATGATTTTTTCGATATCCCCTTTGACCGAAGGAAGTGGGTGTTTTGTGCCTCTTTGGATAATATGTTCAAAGTCGGTAGAAATTTATCGTTAGAGTTGATTGGTAGTATACAGACCCCAGCCATACAAGGAACTTTCGATATTGGAAACGTCTTCGATCTTACGGCCGGATTAAAGTGGAGTTTGGCCGATGGTAGGCTAACATTCTCAGCCCGGTGTAGCGATATATTTAATACCGGTATGCCCAACCTGAAAGTTCGTTTCAAGGGTCAGTATTTAGATATGGATAATGCTTTTCATAACAGGGCGCTGATTTTACATCTCGGTTACCGTTTCGGCGGATATAAGAAAAAGAATATGAAAAAAGTCGATACGTCGAGATTCGGGCACTGATACCCGATGAGAGAAAAGATAAAAAGTCTCCGAAATTTTCGGAGACTTTTTATCTTATTTGTGAGATTTCCGAGGAGAATGAAATCTGTCGATTAGATGGCAGAGTTACTTTTTCTACCTCTTTTCTTTTTTACCGGTTCTTCTCCCGACTCTTCGTTGCCTGTTGTATAATTGCTTTCGGCTTTTTCATAAGTCGAGATGTTTTCGATGGGCAGTTGGCGGCGGAAAGCCTCTTTGAAAGAGATGATCGATTCGGTACGAGCCAGTCCCAACGGTTGTAATTTGGTATGGATAATCTGTAACAGGTGATTGTTGTTACGAGCGTATATTTTCAAAAACATATCGTACTTTCCTGTTGTATAGTGGCATTCGACCACTTCGGGAATATTTTGCAGTTTATCCATGACTTCTTTGAACTGTCCCGGTGTTTGCAGGTAGACACCGATGTATGCACATGTCTCAAAGCCGATACGGTTTGAGTCTAGGGTAAACTCCGAACCTTTGATAATACCGAGGTTGGTCAATTTTTGTACCCTTTGGTGTATAGCTGCTCCCGAAACGTTGCATTCGCGGGCTACTTCCAAAAATGGAATACGGGCATTCGACGCGATAAGTTTCAAGATTTTGTAGTCGAGATTATCCAGTTGATGATGTCCCATAATATTATGTGTATGTTTAGCGTAACAAAGATATGAAAAAAAAGCATATTCTATCAAAAACGAATAAAATTTCTATCTTTGTACTGAGAAATCTACGGAAAAGTGAGCTATTTTAAGTAAAGTCGAATAGATCTTATTGAAGTCGAGGTATATTTCTAACGAGTGATGTAACGGAAGAAGCTCTTGAATTTATGGTTATTTTGATAGCGGGAGATACACATACCGGAAAAACCTTATTGGCGCAAAAGCTGTTGGAGAAATATAAATATCCCTATTTATCGATAGATCATTTGAAAATGGGGCTTATCAGAAGTGGACGGTGCAAGTTGTCTGCAATGAGTGCCGATGAGGAATTGACCGCTTATCTGTGGCCTGTTGTGAGAGAAATAATAAAAACCTGTATCGATAATTCACAAAATCTGATTGTTGAGGGGTGTTATATCCCTTTCGGTTGGGAAGATGATTTTACAGAGGCTTATGTCCGGCAGATAAAATACATTTGTCTTATACTCGGTGAAGAGTATATAAAGAATCATTTTTGTGATATTTTGAGATTCGAGAATGTCATAGAGAAAAGATTGACTGCCGACTTCTCTGCCGAAGATCTTTGTTTGCGTAATAAATACAATTTGGAACAATGTCGGTCGAGAGGGTATCGTTATATTTTGATAGATAAGAGATATGCAATAAATACGGACGATATAGTATGAGAGATAGATTTACCGGAAGGAGAAACTAATAGAAAAAGAATAAAATCTTTATCTTTACGAAGGCAAATTTATGTATTTGTTTTGTGTAGACTTCCGTGCTTTATGCTCATGGCTGTTTTTCCTTTACTTTCGGGTAAGTCATTGTGTATGAAGTATGATTTGAGTAATAATAACCTGATTATAAAAAGTAGAACTATGTTGAGATTACAACCTGTAACGCCTACCGATAAGGAGGCGCTTTCTTATATCGAAGATTTGTATGTGAAGTCTTTTCCTGTTGACGAACGTCGGCCTTTTGAAAAGTTGGTCGAATTACTTGGAAATACTCCTGTTTTTCATCTTCGTCTTTTATGCGATGGAGACAAGAAAGTCGGCTTCATTTCTTATTGGCAATGGCCCGACTTGACGTATGGGGAACATTTTGCCGTAGATCCCGATGAGAGGGGGGGCGGTTATGGAGGGAAAGCTTTACGGCTTTTGTGCGAGGAGTTACAAACTCCGGTCGTTCTCGAAGTAGAGTTGCCATTTGATGAAATGTCGCGCCGGCGTATCGGTTTTTATCAGCGTTCCGGTTTTACGCTTTCTACGCTTCGTTACATTCAGCCCCCTTATTTCGACGGGGCGCAACCGTTGGAGTTGCATCTGATGTTTTATGCCCTTCCTGTACCGATGGAGAGTGATGCTTTCTCCGATTTTTTCTGTCGTGTGCGGGATCGGCTGCATAGAGACGTTTACGGTGTCGCGCCGGGTAGGTATGTGTAGTTTGAATTTTATCATGTCCACGATGTTTTTTTTGTATCGGTCTTCCCGAAAAGTCTTTGCCTCGGTTCTGTTGCTTCTGTTGGGCTTCGGGTTGTGTGCTTGTACCGATAATAAGTCGGGACGTATCTCTGTCGCCGTAACGATTCCGCCTTTGCAGAACTGGGCCGAACAACTGGCCGGCGGTCGTGTCGATATTGTTTGCGCCGTACCCGATGGTGGAAATCCCGAATCGTATGATCTGCCGCCATCGGCAATGGTCGGATTATCGAAATGTCGTCTCTATTTCAGTTGTGGTTATTTGGGGTTCGAGCGTTCATGGCTCGGTAAGCTGTCGGAGAATAATCCCCGGTTGCAGGTCGTCGATCTTTCCGAGGGATTGGAACTCCTGTATGGTACGCACCATCACGAAGAGGGGCATCTTCATGACGGAGAGGCATATCCCGATCCGCATATATGGTGTTCGCCCCGCCTTGCGCGTCGAATGGTCGAAACGATGTATCGGGCATTGACCGAGATCGATCCCGATGGGGCATCGGTGTATGCCGAGAATTATGCCCGGATCGACCGCCGATTCGCTCAATTGGATTCTGTACTGACTGATAAACTTCGACCGTTCAAAGGGAAAGTTTTTGCCGTTTACCACCCGACGCTTTCTTATTGGGCTGCCGATTACGGCCTGCGCCAACTTGCGCTCGAGCCCGATGGAAAATCTCCGTCGCCGCAATATTTACGGGCGATGGTCGATTCGGCACGTCATGTAGGAGTAGAAGTCGTCTTTATACAGCAGGAGTTTGATCCCCGGCAGGCCGAAACTTTCGCTCGGGAGGTTGGTTGTCGTACCGAAATAATAAATCCGCTTGCGTATACGTGGAGTGAAGAAATAATGCGTATTGCCGATGCTTTTATTCGATGATAAACAGATTGTTTTGAGTCATGTCGATTTGAGATATGACGACCATTTGGTTCTTTCCGATGTTTCGATAGAAATTTTCCGGGGTGATTTTGCATTGATTGTAGGTCCGAACGGCGGGGGAAAAACCTCTTTGTTACGGGTCATTTTAGGATTGCTGCGGCCCGATGAGGGGACGGTCGTTTTTTATAGAGACGGTACTGCTGTTTCTTCGCTCGATATAGGATATTTACCGCAGAAAAGCCGCATTGACTCCCGATTCCCGGTTACGGTTGCCGAGGTCGTCGCTATGGGGCTTATCGGTAAGAAGTTATCCCGTAAAGATTCAGCCCTTTTGCTCGATGATATGTTGGCTCGGGTGGGGTTGTCCGATTATGCCGCGACACCGATCGGTGAACTTTCTGGCGGGCAGTTGCAGCGGGCCTTGTTTGGCCGGGCGTTGATTACAAATCCCGAAGTATTGATTCTCGACGAGCCGACCTCGTATGTCGACCGGCACTTCGGGCAGATGATGATCGACCTTTTACGGGAGGCCAATCGCACGGCCACGATTCTATTGGTTACCCATGAGGCCCATTATTTCGATGCGTTGGCCACACAGAGGTTCCGGGTGCATAAGATGGTTGAAAAGTTTTAGATGATTTCTATTTGGTGGTGCGGAACATACCTCCCGGGAGTGTACGCACAAGACCCTTGAATTCCATTTCCAGTAGTGTGGAGAGTATTTCTCCGGTGGGGAGGTTGGTGGCGACAGTGAGTTGATTGATTTGCATTTCTCCCCGCTCATGCAGTATTTGAAGCAGGACAGACTCTTTTTCCGAAATTTCGGGAAATAGGGAGGGCTGTTGTTTTACGTCGGATCGTGTGGCTGTTTCCCACCCCATTGTTTCGATGATGTCTTTGGCCGAAGTAACAAGTGCGGCGACATTATCGCGTATGAGTCGGTTACACCCGATCGAACATTCTTGATTGATATTTCCCGGGAGGGCAAAAACTTCCCGATTGTAGTCGCGGGCGAGATGAGCCGTGATAAGTGCTCCGCCTTTTTCGGGCGATTCGATGACGAGGGTTGCTTCGGTCATTCCCGCTACGATGCGGTTGCGGGCCACGAAATTGATTTTCAGGATAGGTTGTTGGGTGGTATATTCGGTGAGAAGTCCACCATTTTGTTCGGCTTCTCGGGCCGTAACGCGGTGTACCGACGGATAAAGAGTGTGCAAGCCGTGGGCAAGGACACCGATGGTCGGTAGATTGTTTTTCAACGCCTCCCGGTGTGCGCAGATGTCGATGCCGTAAGCCATGCCGCTGACGATAGTCAGTCCCGGGACGGATTGGGATAGTTGACCGAGTAAATCGGCGCAAAAATCTCGACCGTATCGGGTTGCCTTTCGTGTCCCGACGATACTTAATATGTGGTGCGGATTCAGATTCCCGTTCCCTTTGAAATAGAGCATGACCGGTGCGTCGGGACATTCATGCAGCCGAGCCGGGTAATCCATGTCGGTAAAAAAGAGAGGAGTAATACCACTTTTCTCGATAAATGCCATTTCGGCATCGGCTGCCGACAGTGCTTTTTCCCGGCTTGTTTCATCGAATAGCGGAGCGGTGATGCCCAGAATTTCCCGCCAACTTTCTGCCGACTCGTTGAAGAGCGTATCCAAGTCGCCGCATGACAGTAGTAGCTTTTCGGCAACTTGACGACTCATGCCTTTCATTTGCGAAAGCGCAATCGCGTAGCGGAGAGATTCGGACGGTATCAAAACAGAAATTGGTTTGTTAGATCAGGTAATCCTTGAAATATTCGGCCAACTCATCTCCCCGGGTTGCCCTCCCGTTGACAGTGGCGACACTCTCTACTTTTCCTCGGGTACACAGTTTATTGTCGCTTTTCCGGTAGATGTCTTGGTAGAATACATATTTGGGACCTTCCCGTCGTAAGTAAAGACGGCATACGGCTATATCTTTGCTTCGTAAAGAGACTCGGTATTCGATGTCGACATGGCGTACAACGCATTCGATACCTTGTTCCCGCAAATCGGTAAAACCTTTACCGGCGCTCAATAAGAACTCATGGCGGGCGTGTTCCATGTAGTGTTGATAGTTGGCATTATTGACGATACCTTGCATGTCGCACTCATAATCGCGTACCTTGCTTTCGATTTCTTTACGTTCCATTTTGTGATAATATTGATTTTTCTAAAGTTATTTGAGTTTACAAACCATTATGCTATGACCTTGTCCGAGAAAGTCGTGAATTGTTTCAATCTCCAATCCAGCCTCTTTAACAAGTCGCTCCATATCCTCGGAGTGATACATCTTGCTGTTGCCATTTGCAATAGCGGTAAAATAGAGACTTGTCAGGGTAAGACACAGAGCTGCCGGTTCAAACCGTTGTCGGTCCCAAAGCGTCTCCATTATATAAAGTCGGGAGTTCTTATCCATCACCTTGGCTGCACGGCGAAGAATGCTTACAATCTGATCCTCGCTGAAACAGTCGAGGAACTGACTCATCCATATTGCTTCAAACTTGCGTTCTGCAGGCATCTCTGTGGATTCATCAAGCAAATTGACCCCAAGACCGTCAATGCGTTCTGCTCCTTCATGGCCTTTGACATTTTCTTTCATCATGCCAATCTGCTGAGGCAGGTCAAGTATCGTCACATTGACATCCTTGTCATATCCGACACAACGTAATGCCCATCGCCCCGTATTGCCACCAACATCCAGCAGTGTCTTTGGCTTGTTACCGAAGACAATTTCCAATGCCTGATCAAACGAATTGTCAGAATAGAAATGATCAAAGCCAAACCAACTGTCTTGAATATGTTTGGGCAAAGATGATAAGCCTTCGTAAACTGTCGGCCAATCTCCAAGAGTCTTTAGCCCTACAGGTTTACCCTCCAGAAGCGACTCTTCAAGGTTAAACCACCCAAGATAGTTGACATCATGGTTGAAATTGATATTTACTCTTGTCGCAGGGTCATTTATAAGGAACCATCCGGTTTTCGAGATGGTAAATTTATCAGTTTCAGTATTCACCAGCACGATACCAATGCAAAGTGCAGCTTCAAGAAGGCACTTGGTCGCATACTTTGATATATTGGCTTTTTCTGCCACTTCATCAATGGTGAGGCCATTGTCGCTATCGCGTAGCATATCCATTATGCCCAGTTTTAACATTATACGGGCAGTCTGGAATATTACAGGTCCGAAGGCAATAAACTCGGCGAGACGTTGAGCCTCACGAGCATTCAGCATTTCCTTCGTATATTTCTTTTTTAATTCCGGGAATAGATTCATCGCGTATTATGTATT
>ENA-ORNR01002365-ORNR01002365.1-human-gut-metagenome-genome-assembly--contig:-NODE-2365-length-15587-cov-3.268220_pt1 | contig 15587 bp, 20 predicted proteins | sample MGYA00242114_ERZ509020 | MGnify/ENA primary metagenome ERZ509020 (study PRJEB26280, sample SAMEA2338758) | human gut metagenome | biome: human gut; feature: human-associated habitat; material: faeces...
CAACGGCTTTAACATCCCTAAAAATCCTTTGCCTCAAAAGCCGTTAATCTACTGAAAAACATGCAGATTCCACTTTAACATTTTATTCTGTAATCCATTTGTAACGGGTTGTGGTTTAATCCATCGAGAAACAAAAAACACTATGTTGAACCACTTAACCCCCCAGCTACGATATGGACATATTCGCCCTTACCGAAACTGAATTCTTCCGCCAGTTGACCGCTGGCGAGAACGAGAATCTTCACATCACATACCGAGACTTCATCATTCAGGTATTCGAGATGTGCCGTACCAACAGGAACAAAGGCTATGCCGTCAGCGCATTGCTCGTGGTAGAGATTGAAATCTCCCACCTCAAGACCGAGGCCGAGCGCAACGCCGTGAACAGCTCGCTGACATCCTTCATCAGCAAGGCTCTCCACTTCATCCGCAAGACAATCAGCAACCTCAAGGAAATCACAGTCGTGCCGGCAACCGATGACGAGCTTCTTCAGGACATAGGACTGAAATGGAGCCACAAGAAAGTGGCGCTCGTCGAGATCGGCTACGCCTTCCACCTCGCCAAATGCTTCGGCGACCGCCTGACCGTAAAGGACGTAATCATGAAGCTGGCAAAAGCCTTCGATGTGGAGATAACCGAAAACTACATCTACAAGAAGTTCAACGAGATAAAAGTGCGCACACTCGACAGCCGCACCTACTTTCTCGACCTGCTGACAAAGATGCTCACCAACCACATGGAAGAACAGGATGGGCGATAAAGTCAGCCGATGTCCGACCACTAATCCACTTATCCAATATCCAGCTTGCCTCCATTATTTGCTTTAGAACGTTTGGTTTTCACTAATGATGGATTCAGATTGAGGGAAAGCCCGACAGCTCGTGAGAGTTGCCGGGCTTGTTTTCTTTGGGGCCGGTGCTATTTTATGCGCAATAGATGACGGAGCTTAGGGTCTTGACGGATACGCTCCAATTCACGCTCAACAATATCCTTCACATCCTGCTTAACCTGATTGTAGTTGAACTGGATAGCCGCTTTCATCTTCGATTTGTCCTCGGTATCGTCCTTGAAATCTGTAATGAGCGGGATAGGCTCGTAGGCTGCGGTTTCCTCGGCAACCCTTTTGTTGTCAATGACAATCTCGGCATGGAAAATCTTCTGCTCGATACGCTCGTCGAAATTGTCGCTGACAGCGCCTACAAACATCCCCTGTGTAAGCGTGGATATTTTACTTGCCGGTATCAGGGCGTCAAGCTGGGTGTTGAAGGTGCGGTTGACATCCTGCATCGTGTATGTGACTGAGCGCCGTTCCTGCACCACTTTTCCGAACCGCTCCGAAAGGTTCTTGGCGGTTTCTCCCACTACCTGCCCGGAGAAGATATTGCCGACGGTGTTCATCACCACTGCCGCCTCCTTGTCGCCATAGTCGCGTTTAAGCTGTGAGAAGTCCTGAAAACCGAGGCAGACGGCAACCTTGTTGCTTCTCGCCGTAGCTATTAAATTGTCTAACCCTTTGAAATATATGGTCGGCAGCTCGTCTATGATGACACCGGACTTCAACATTCCTTTCTTGTTTATCAGCTTCACGATTCTGGAATTGTATAGACCGAGTGCGGCTCCGTAGATGTTCTGTCGGTCGGGATTGTTGCCGACACAGAGTATCTTCGGCTCCTTCGGATTGTTGATGTCGAGAGTGAAATCATTGCCGGTCATAATCCAGTAGAGTTGCGGGGAGATCATACGCGACAGCGGGATTTTAGCCGAGGCTATCTGCCCGGCAAGCTGTTCGGCTGCTCCACCTTGCCATGCGTCGATGAACGGCGAGAGGTAGTTTTCAAGCTCAGGATAAGATGTGAGTATCGGGAATATATCCTCGTATCTGCGGCAAAGAAGCTCAATCGCATGAGGAAATGTACAATATTTCCCGTCCTCGTAAATACGGAGATACCAGATAATTGCGGCGAACAGCACGATGGGCGACTCTACGAAGAAATCACCCTGTTTCTGTATCCATGTGCGGTTAAGATTCATCATTATGGTGTATGCCGACTCGTAGGCGTCGGCAATATCCGTCATAAATTTCGGATGTATGGGATTGCAACGGTGCGAGTGTTCAGGATCATCGAAATTTATCACATAATACGATGGTTTCACATCACCGTAACCGTCCTCGTGATTCTTCATGTGATTATACGCAATAAGCGATAAATCAGGGAATTTGTAGTCGTAGATATAGAGTCCGAAGCCCTTCTCTATCTGCTGTTTGATGAAATTGTTGACCACAGCGTATGACTTGCCGGAACCCGGAGTGCCGAGGACAATCGAGGCGCGGAAAGGGTTTACCACATTTATCCAGCCACGGTGCCATTTCTTCTTGAAGAAGAAACGTGTCGGCAGATTTACGGAGTATTCGTTCTCCATCAGCTTTGTCTCCTGCATGAACGATTCGTTCTCGTTGTTGAAACGGTCGTCCATCATGGTGTTGCGGATAAGGCGGCTCATATACACGCCTCCTATCAGCATCAGGATATAACCGACAATAGTGGTAATCATATAGGCGAAAGTCCAACCGACAGCCGGCATCCACCAGTTTAGGAAAAACAGTGCCGCTCCTGAACCGATTGAAATCCAGATATGCGACCATCTAATTTTCTCGTTTTTGAGACCTTTTGTGCCGAAACACGACAGAGCGAGGAATATCACCGCCCACCATTTTGCGTTCCAAGTGTTGTGAAATAGTTTCCCGGCATCGTCAAGATTATTGAGAATCTTCATTGTCTCGGCGTGGAATTGCCAGCCGGCGACAAGATGCTGGGAGAAATAATATAGATTTGCGACCACGAGTATTATGCTCAGACCACGGAGCAAGTCCATGATTTTTGATAATGCCCGGAGGTCATCTTCCTGTTGTGACATATTGTTCTGGGATTAGTGTTTGACAAATTAAAGTTTGGGCCCACGGCGTTTCTTTTTCTTGCGCCGCTGCATCTCACGATAGAAGGCTTCCTCATCGGCATCGTAAGCGGGCCCGGTCTGGAACAGACCTCCGAGATCCGGCAATGACGGCAGATTGTCATAATCATTTTCGTGATTATGGCTTTGCGTTTGCTGCTGACTGCTCTCGAATGAGGCAGTATTTTTGCCAATCTCAGGGGACTGTGTATGATGATGACCGGTGTTGGCGGTATCATCAGCGTCAGGAAAGGTAACGACAACCGGCTTTTCACCGACATTGGAGAACCAGTTTTCAAGAGCGTTGGCAGAAAATTCTTTCCAAAGCCGAGAGCCGTTGAGAACTGTCTGCGTATTATGGTCGATATAAGTGGCGCCATAGATGCGTCCGTCCTCGGTATAGCGCAGAACGAGGTCGATGTTTTTCTCCTTCAGCCCGGCGATGAAATCATCCTTGCCCGACGACTGATCCATAACAGACGATACGGTTTCCAGCGTAGGCTTAACATCAATCTTATCCTTCGCTTTCTCAAAGCGGCTGTCAATGGCGGTACGGCTGGCGAACTTGCCGAGGCGCGATGCCTTGAAAGGAGTGGCAATCACGTTGCCGCTGTCATCAGTAGCGAAATACACCAGACCGTGATACTCGCGGCCGTTGACCCTGCCGTCGGTCTGCTCACACTTCACGTTATACAGTCCGAGTATGGCGTTGTATTCGCCTAAAGTCTGGAACTTGTAGCGCATACCCACCATTTTGACCGTGTTGGCGACCTGTCGCTTTATGTCGCCTGAAGGGTCAATCTTCCGTATAGGCATATCTGGTGTGATTTTCTGACGCTCGGCAGTATGTAGTCCGTATTTCTTTTCAAGCTCCCGACAGATGTCCTTGCTCTTATAGAAATTGTTTTTGTCGGAGATCACCGAACCGTCGGGGCGAACCCTCAATGCAACGATGTGGATATGGTGCCGGTCGATGTCTTCATGTTTCACGATAAGATACGGCATATCCCCGAACCCCATTTTCTCCATATATTCGTGGGCGAGACGGGCATACTGCCCTTCGCTCAGTCTGTCGTCGGGGTGTGGATTCAGGGATATGTGCATCATAGTCTTTTCGGCCTTGGTCGATTGCGGCATCCACAGTTTGAAATCCTCGAAAGCCCGTCGGATGTCAATGTTGCCTGAACCGTCGTTGAAGATTTTGTTTGTGTCGAGGACACGGCCCTTCTCCTTGTTTATCTTTTCGCCGTTGTACGAAAGTGCGCCGTAAAGGGAGCTGCCTACTGAGATTTTTGCGACCATCGGGCATCGAACTCTTTGGCGAGTGCGACAATCTCGCGGTTGACCTTAACCATGTCAATGGTAATCTGTTCCAGTTTGTAGAGAGCCTGCATAGCCTTCTTCTCGCTGAAATTCTCCCTGAGAGTGTTGACCAGAAGGTCATAGTCTATTGCGAAAGTACGGTAGCGGGCATTGAGCGCCGACAGCTTGTCGATGAAGATGCGAGTATTTTCATCAATGACAAAGACCTTGAAAGGCTTGCCGAGAAGAACACCCTTGATGAAATTCGCCTTGTTTGTAGCTCCTGATTTTTCAAAGAGCGACAGGAACACGCCGTTTTCGGCGGCATCAAACCTCACGACGTAACGGTATGTCGCAGGGTTCAGCTTGGGAGGTCTCCCTCCCTGATTGAACTTGTGTTTCATAAAAACGGGGATTAAGTGGTAAAAATTAGTAGCGGCTAACTGCACCGCAGGTTTGCGTGGCGATTGCGACTTTGGAGTAATCGCCGGCTCCATGCACATGGCAAGGGTTTCGGGGCACTATCTCAGATACGAGTGCCCCGGAACATACCTTGCTATGTTCTTGAGAACATCACTATGATATTGGGGAAAAGGCAGATATTGGAATCCAGATAATCTTAACCTGATATTGGCTAATCAGGGATACATATATGATAACCGGTGCCGGTCTTTACCGATTATACCGTTGCTAACGGATAATACTCTGCCCGGAATAACGCCAAAGGGATGGAATCCTGCGGTGCGTTGTCGCTGCCTATATAACAAACCCGGTATGCCTGTCGGTTTTTCGCAAAAAGAAAAGTTCGGCAAAGTACGGCAATCATTCGGCAAAGTACAGCAAAATCAAAAGGTTATAAATCTTTTCGTGAATTGCCATCGTTTAACTTGCACAGAGGCTCGAATGACAAAGCCGATGTGTCGATGACCACCGGAGCATATTCTCCCGCATCAACAAGGTCACTCACGGCATCATCAAATGTCATGGCTTATCTGTCACAGGCATTGCAACCGCCTCATTCCCGTTATCACCTGCAATCAGGTGTGTATGCGTGATAAAGTGAGTTTGTTATCCAATGTGTGAAAGTGTGACAAAGTGATTAAGTGACAACACACTCCTGCACGCAACGAATAACGGTTATGACAATGTTGCAACTCTGCCGACCACTGTCATCTATGCACCGCTGACCGCATTATAACAAGACCGGTCTTATGGGTCAGTGAATGTGCCTTCCGCCCGGACATGGCTATCAAGCCGGGGGAACCGATGGCGCCGGACGCGCCGATACAATCCGAATTATAAATATTAAACCGCGAAAATTATGAGCGAACCAGTTTTCGTTGCCTTCGCCACGCAGAAAGGTGGCGCTGGCAAGTCAACCCTCACAGCTCTCACGGCGAGTTACCTCTACTATCTGGAGGGTGTCGATGTCATGGTCATTGACTGCGACGACCGACAGCACTCACAGAAAGACTACCGGGAAAACGACCTCAATGTCACCGGAGAGAACCCGTATCTCAAAAAAGTAATGCAGAACTTCTACAGGAATTTCGGAAAGAAGGCATACGAGATAATCCTCTCCAATCCCGCCGAGGCTGCGAAAGTCGCCGTTGAACGGCTCGACGAGGGTGCAAATCCCAAAGTGGTGTTCTTCGACATCACTGGAACAGTCAACGACATCAACATTGTCAAACTGCTGTCGGTAATGGACTATCTCTTTGTTCCCATAACTCCCGACACTGCCGACATGAAAAGTTCCATCCGCTTCGCCAGCCATGTGGTGAACACCATGATCACCACAGGCAAGGCGAAAATCAAGGACATCAATCTTGTCTGGAACCGTGTGCCGTCAAAGGCAAAGACCCGTCTGTGCGGCATAATCGACAACTATCTTGAAGAACTCGGACTTCGTTCCCTCGACACTGTTCTGAGCAACAGTTCCAGATTCTTCAAGGACGGCGCAGCCGTCGGCAAGGTCGGTATGTTCCGTTCAACCATGCTTCCGCCGGACAAACGGCTGCTGAAAGGGAGCAACCTCCCTGAACTTGTAGCCGAGATCCGCAAGATTATAAAGGTGTGAGGCTATGGCGAAGAAGGACATATCGAGCGGCTTTGACACACAGGACGCGCAGGACTTTCTCGATGAATACCGGGAGGATGCCATGCCGACCTACCGCAAGGCCAGGAAAGAGCCGGCGACAGAATCACCCCCGTCGCCGATGGAGAGGGAGGAACTGGCGAGAAAACCTGTAACTCCCGACCGCACAAAAGAAGAGGACGAGTATCTGCGCACTTTCGTGGAGAACTGTCCGATAGACGCTTTCAATAAGAAAGGACGTCAGGTTATGGTGGTAAACGAGTTCCGCCACAAGATTCTGAAAATTCAGGCTTTGTTCAACGAGGATTTATCCATAGCGCAATATGTCCACAACGTGCTGGCACAGCATTTCAGGGATGTGGCGCCCATATTGCAAAGTCTGTATCAAAAAAGTAAACAATTCTAAAAATCGACTATTACATGAGTAATCCAAGATTTTGTGACCTTCGGCCATGCGCCAAGGCGACAGATGAAGTCAACACAGACTTCCCCAATGAGGACGCACTGGAAGCCTACCGTGCGGAATACCTCGCCCCGTACACCGTGGGGGCAAGAAAAGGCATCTTCGTACCCCGTGAGCTGGTAAACAAGCTCGCCAAGACCGTGGCGCTGTTCGACAACCGCGACCTGACAATCGGGGCATACGTCACCAATATAATAATCTCCCACCTTGTAGCCAACAGGGATGTCATCAACGAACTGACAGACCGAGGCTCAAAAACCGTTACACTATGAGCGATACTTTCTTCATCATCTTCATTCTCTCGCTGATTGCAGCCAATGTCGTTGTCTTCATCTGTATCTTTGCCGGTTGCAAAAGAGACAAGGAGGATGTCAGAACCATTCTCAAAGCCAGCGACGACATGATTACAGGACTTGACCGTTTCAGAAATGACATTCCCGAAATGGCGGATAAATTAGTATCTGATGTAAAGCCAGCTATCGACAGTTACATCAGGGAGCGCGTCGAGGCATATCTTGTCGGGCTTGACACAACTCCGCAACCTGTCGGTGATATGTCTATGACCGATTTTGAACCGGGTCCGGATGACATTTGTCAGCCTACCAGTAATGACAGCCCTGTCCAAGATAAGCCGCTTGCCAATGGACTTTCATACAACGACATAGAGAAAGTGTTCGATCAAGTGTTTACGGAGGACACATACAAGAGGACATTTCTTCGTCATCCGCAGAATATGTTTCGGACCTCTACCGGGAAGCAAGTGTCAATCCGCGAGGAATACCACAAGACTTTAATGTGGCTCCTTAATGCCGGTGCCGGAGAGTGCAATACGTTCACGGGCTTTCTCGACAATCTTCTTGCCGAACATTTCATTACGCACGGCGAGACTATCAGGAATATTGTCAAATCCAGCAATAATATCCCGGAAGTCTATGACCGGACTTGAAATATTCTTTGTCGGATCGTTGCTGTTGTGCAATGCCGTCATTGCCGGGGCTATGGTGTTCGGTAAAGCCGGGAAACAGTCCTCCCGAAAGACTGACGAGAAAAGCGTTGTTCCAGACAATGCCGATGTGCAGCCGGAAAAGGAGGTAATTCCCGAAAATAAATCATGTGTCGGTGCCAGTTCCTTTGACATAGACCGTCTTGAAGCCAAGATGATACAGGCCGTTACCGACACTATGAAGGAGACATTCCCGATTCTGGTAAACGGTATGATTGGCGATGTAAGGCTTAAGGATGTTGAATTTGCCGAGGAAAAACCGGATAAGGACGAAGCCGAGGCTCAGGAAAAGAGCAAATTCACGCCTCTGTCATCTGCTGAAACCAATGCGGCGTTTGACACCGACATACGCGACATTGACGATGCCGGGCCGTCAGCCCCGACAGCATCTGGAGCATCACTTGACGAACTCGAAAATGCCTTTGATACTGCTATGGATAGGGATGCGGCACCCGAACAGCAGGCCGAGGCCGGAAAATGTCTGTCTGAAATCAAGGACACGCAACTTTATGAACGTCTTGTGTCGGCAAATGACGACATAGACCGCCGTGTCAATCTCTGCATCCGAATGAGCATCCAAGCTGAAATAGAGGCGAAGAACTCTATTCCGCGATCTACGAGAATCGTCCGTAAATCAGTGTCGGTGAATATCCCCGTCGACAATCCGGATGACTTCAACCCAGCCGATATGCTTCCATAACCGGCAAACCACTAATCCACGTCCGAAAGGGCAAAAATCCAACATCCAAATTATCAACCCGAAGTGTGGGCTGCTCCCGTCTGTGGAGCGGCCGGGGGCTGCCTGTGCTTCAAAAAACTGAAACAAAGACATGAAAATAACTATCAAGAATCTCAACAAAACTATCTGTAAACTCGTCGGAAGCCGTGGCTTCCAGTTCGCCATGCTTTTCGTCATGGCACTCGCAACAGGCATCCGAGCCTACGCCGCTGGTAACGGTCTCAGCGGTATCAACGAGGCGACCTCTATGGTAACCAGCTACTTTGACCCCGGCACCAAGCTCATCTATGCCATCGGCGCCGTGGTGGGTCTCATCGGTGGCATCAAGGTCTATTCCAAATGGTCATCGGGCGATCCCGACACCAGCAAGACCGCCGCTTCATGGTTCGGAGCGTGTATCTTCCTGATTGTCGCCGCCACAATCCTCCGCTCGTTCTTCCTTTAATCATCTGAGCCAATGGCCGAGTATGCTGTCAACAAAGGCATAGGACGGTCGGTGGAGTACAAGGGTCTGAAGGCGCAGTACCTGTTCATCTTCGCAGGCGGATTGCTCGCCCTGTTCGTGGTATTCGTCATCATGTATATCGCAGGCATATCGCAATGGATCTGCATCGGATTCGGCGTAACTGCCGCCTCAGCCCTTGTCTGGCTCACCTTCCATCTTAACGCCAAATATGGCGAACACGGTTTGATGAAACTCTCGGCGGTAAAATACCATCCCCGCTATATCATCAACCGTCTGCGCCTCAACCGCCTAATCAGATATAAGAAGAAATGAGAAATACACTTAAAGCCACGACGCTGGAGTCGAAACTGCCCCTGTTGGCGGTGGAGCATGGCTGCATAATCAGTAAAGACGCCGACATTACAGTCGCCTTTGAGGTCAGCCTGCCGGAACTATTCACGGTAACATCTGCCGAATATGAGGCAATGCACGGAGCATGGTGTAAGGCAATCAAGGTATTACCGCACTTCTCGGTGCTCCACAAGCAGGACTGGTTTGTCAGCGAGAAATACCGTCCGGATTTACAGAAGGATAACCTTTCGTTCCTCGACCGTTCTTTTGAACGCCATTTCAACGAGCGTCCGTACCTCGCTCACAAGTGCTACCTGTTCCTGACAAAGACCACGAAGGAAAGGGCGCGTCAGCGGAGCAACTTCTCGACGCTCTGCCGGGGTCGCCTGACACCGAAAGAACTGAATCACGAGATGGTTGTCAAGTTCATGGAATCGGTGGAACAGTTCGAGCGTATCATCAACGACACAGGATATATCAAGCTGCGCCGTCTTTCCGACGATGAACTTGTCGGCACTGAAAAAGAGTCAGGACTGATTGAAAAGTATATTTCGCTCTCAATGGAGGATGTTACTTGCTTGGAGGACATAGACCTCTCTGCCCAACAGATGAGAATAGGCGATAAAATGCTTTGTCTGCATACACTGTCAGACACGGAAGATCTGCCCGCAAAGGTCAGCACCGACAACCGATATGAGCGTCTATCGACTGACCGCTCGGATTGCAGGTTGAGTTTCGCCTCTCCAGTCGGATTGCTGTTGCCCTGCAACCATATCTACAACCAGTATATCCTGATTGACGACCACGACGAGAACTTGGCGAAGTTCGAGAAGACTGCCCGCAATATGAACTCGTTGAGCCGCTACTCACGCTCTAACGCTATAAATAAAGAGTGGATTGACCGCTATCTCAACGAGGCACATTCCTACGGACTGACCTCAGTACGGGCCCACTTCAATGTCATGGCGTGGAGCGATGATGCCGAGGAACTGCGGCGCATCAAGAACGATGTCGGCGGTCAGTTGGCTACAATGGGGTGTATGCCACGGCACAATACCATCGACTGCCCGACGCTGTTCTGGTCGGCGATGCCCGGCAACGAGGCTGATTTCCCTGCCGAAGAAAGTTTCTATACTTTCATAGAGCCTGCCGCCTGTTTCTTCACTGCCGAGACAAATTACAGAAGCAGTCTTTCTCCCTTCGGAATCAAGATGGTTGATAGACTGACAGGTAAGCCGATACACCTCGACATATCGGACGAGCCGATGAAACGCGGTATCACTACCAACCGCAACAAGTTCATACTTGGGCCATCAGGCTCCGGTAAATCGTTCTTCACCAATCACTTGGTGCGCCAATATTATGAGCAAGGCTCCCATGTGCTGCTGATTGACACCGGCAACTCCTACGAAGGTCTCTGTAACCTTATTCATAACCGTACCCACGGCGAGGATGGCATCTATTACACCTATTCCGAGGAAAAGCCCATCTCCTTTAATCCGTTTTTCACCGACGACGGTGTTTTCGATGTGGAGAAAAAGGACAGCATCAAGACGCTGCTTCTCACTCTTTGGAAATCGGAGGATGACAGGGTTACTAAGACTGAATCGGGAGAACTTGGCTCGGCGTTGTCGATGTTCCTTGACAAGATGAGAAACGACCCTGATATTGTTCCCTGCTTCAACTCTTTCTATGAGTTTATGCGTGATGAATACCGTGCTGAAATGGCACAGCGCCCTATCCCCATCTACAAACAGGACTTCGATATAGATAATTTCCTGACTACGCTGCGCCAGTATTATCACGCCGGTCGTTTCGACTTCCTGCTCAATTCCAAAGAGAATATCGACCTGCTCAACAAGCGGTTTGTAGTCTTTGAAATTGACGCTATCCGCGACAATAAAGACCTTTTCCCTGTGGTAACGATTATCATCATGGAGGCTTTCATCAACAAGATGCGAAGGCTCAAAGGTATCCGCAAAGTACTTATCTGCGAGGAAGCATGGAAGGCACTTTCGACCGCTAACATGGCTGAATATATGCGCTATATGTTCAAGACGGTGCGCAAATATTTCGGTGAGGCCGTGGTGGTTACGCAGGAGGTTGACGATATAATCTCCAGTCCAATTGTGAAAGAGACCATCATCAACAACTCCGACTGCAAGATACTTCTCGACCAGAGAAAGTATATGAACCGCTTTGACCAGATACAGGAGTTGCTCGGTCTGACCGATAAGGAAAAGGCGCAGATACTCAGTATCAACATGGCGAATAACCCCGGCCGCAACTACAAGGAGGTGTGGATCGGGTTGGGCGGAACGCAGTCGGCGGTATATGTCACGGAGGTCAGTTTGGAAGAATATTTATGCTATACGACTGAGGAAACGGAGAAAGTGCAGGTACTGAGCAAGGCAGCTCAACTCGGCGGCGACACAGAGGCTGCAATAAAAATGCTCGCCAACGAGAGAAGGGAGGGTGCCACATGAAAATACCCAAAGTGTTCCACCCGATACTCGGAGTGCTGACCGTCACAATACTCTTTCTCATCGGAATAGCGGTGCTGTCCGCAGTATTCGTGGCGACTTTCAAGGCGGTGCAGTATGCAAAGCCATTCATAATGGAGATTGCCGGCAATATCTACAATCATCTGACTCAATGGCTGCCGCTATGAAAGTTCTCTATGTGCTGTGGGTGATACTTGCCGGACTCTTCATCGGACTTTCCGCAATTATCGCCGCCCCGTTGCTCCTGCTCTATGCCGGAATAAAAATAATCGGAGGCATGGCCTCCAAAATCAGATAACCATAAAAAATATGACTGAAATAGAAATGACCCTTCAAGCCAAAGGTCGGCTGATTGCCGACCCGCGCTTTCAGCTTCTCGGTGAATGGGAAAGCTGTGAGGGCGCGCCTCACGATATTGAAATATCGGAACATGGAGGCCGCTTCTTTATCTTTTTCGGAGCTGACTATGACTCCGACTTTGTAGAGAAACCGGAAATGTATCCTCTCCACTACGACAGGGAGAACGATGTATTTCACTTTTTCAAAGGCGGATTACGGACAGAACTCCTGCCTGACCCGGACGGATTGTTCCTCACAGTCTATCCGAGTGATTCCTACAAGAGAAAAGACGGCTCTTTTGAAGATTATTCAATGCACCTCACCGAGTAAAATACAACCACTAACCGCAATGGCATTTGCCAAAGCAAAAATCCAAAACAAAAATGAGACAACTGAAATATCTATTTCCCCTTATCGCCCTGTGCCTTTTGTTAGGCACGGGCAGGGCAAACGCCCAATGGACGGTCATAGACCCGTCGAACATCGCCCAGAGCATCGTAAATTCCTCAAAATCACTCGTGCAGGAATCAACGACCGCCCAAAATATGATCAACAACTTCAAGGAGACGGTCAAGATTTACCAGCAGGCAAAGAAATATTACGATGCCCTGCAATCGGTGAACAACCTTGTCCGTGACGCCCGAAAGGTACAGCAGACAGTCCTGATGCTGGGCGATATATCCGGTTACTACGTAAACAATTTCAAGAAGATGCTGACTGACCCCAATTTCACGAGCGCCGAACTATCGGCAATCGCCTCCGGCTACACTCGTATCCTCGAAGAAGCCAATGGCGTACTCGGCGACTTGAAACAGGTAGTCAACATCACGACGCTCAGCATGACCGACAAGGATCGCATGGACATCGTGGACAGTTGCCACAAGGAGATGAAGCGTCTGAAGAACCTGACGGCGTATTTCACAAACAAGAACATCTCGGTGTCGTATCTCCGTGCCAAGAAGAAGGCGGACACCCAGAGGGTCGTGAGCCTCTACGGTGACGGCTCTGAAAAATACTGGTAAGCCATGCTCTGCGCGATAGATTTCTCAAATCTCCACTCCATACTCCGGTCGCTCTACGATGAGATGATGCCTCTGTGCGGCGACATGGCTGGAGTGGCCCAGGGCATAGCCGGTCTCGGCGCCCTGTTCTATGTGGCTTACCGCATCTGGCAGTCGCTGGCGAGGGCCGAACCGATTGATGTGTTTCCGCTGCTCCGTCCCTTCGTGATAGGTTTCTGTATAATGTTCTTCCCCTCGGTGGTGCTTGGCACCATCAACTCCGTTATGTCGCCGATTGTGCAGGGAACGGCCTCGATGCTGGAGGGTCAGACGCTCGACATGCAGAAATACCGGGAGGAAAAGGACAGGCTGGAATACGAACAGATGATGAACGACCCGTCCACCGCTTATCTCGTTGACGATGCCGAGTTTGACCGTCAGATTGATGAACTCGGTGTGACAGAGATTGGCACCGCCGCCGGAATGTATATCGAGAGAGGTATGTATAAGGTCAAGAAGGCAATCCAGAATTTCTTTCGCGAACTGTTGGAGATGCTCTTTCAGGCGGCCTCCCTGACAATCGACACGATAAGGACATTCTTCCTGATAGTGCTGGCGATATTGGGACCGATAGCGTTTGCCATATCCGTCTGGGATGGTTTCCAGAACACCCTTGTCCAGTGGATATGCCGATACATTCAGACATATCTATGGTTGCCTGTGGCTGATTTGTTCTCCACAATCCTTGCCAAAATCCAAGTCCTGATGCTCCAAAACGACATTTCGGAACTGACTAATAATCCGAATGTTGACCTCGACGGGAGCAACACAGCTTACACGATTTTCATGATTATCGGCATTATCGGATACTTCACGATTCCGACCGTCGCAGGCTGGATTATTCAGGCCGGAGGCATGGGCAGCTACAACCGCTCAATCAACAACACCGCCATGACCGGAGGCTCATGGGCCGGTAGCATCGCCGGAGGCGTGGCTGGGAATGTGGCAGGTCGAGCCGGCAAACTCTTAAAATAGTATTCAAATGGAATTTAAGTCATTAAAAAACATCGAAACCTCCTTCCGGCAGATAAGGCTGTTCGGCATCGTCATGGTATCGCTCTGCGCCTTCATCGCAATCGGCGCCGTGGTGCTGTCGCTGAACTTCGCCGAAAAACAGAGAGAGAAAATCTATGTCCTTGACAACGGCAAGAGCCTGATGCTCGCCTTGTCGCAGGATATGGAGCAGAACCGCCCGGCGGAGGCACGGGAACACGTGCGCCGCTTTCATGAGCTGTTCTTCACCCTGTCGCCCGACAAATCGGCGATTGAACACAACATCAACCGCGCCCTGTCGCTCGCCGACCGAAGCGCCTACAACTACTACTCCGACTATGTGGAGAAAGGTTACTACAACCGCATAATTGCCGGAAACATAACGCAGGTGCTTCAGGTGGACAGTATTGTCGCCGATTTCAACGACTACCCCTATCAGGTCAGAACCTATGCCCGGCAGATGATTATCCGCCAGAGTAATGTGACCGAAAGGTCGCTTATCACGAATTGCCGTCTGGTGAACACAGGTCGCTCCGACGACAACCCCAACGGATTTATCATTGAAGGTTTCAACATCCTTGAAAACAAGGATATTATCACAACTAAACGATAACTGATTATGAAAAATAAATCTCATCTCGCCGGACTAATTGATCGGGTCTGGCGGCAACCGAAGGGCAAAGTCTGCGGTAAGATAAGACAGCTCTGTGACGACATGCCCCACAGACAGCGTCTGATGGTCGTGACCGTTCTGCTGTCGGCTTTTGTGCTGATTGCCTTCTTCGTGTTCGGACATGCCTGTTACAGGATGGGCGCGAAACGTGCGGTATTCGAGTATGAAGTGGAGCATCTCCATGAATTAGAGATGACGGAACCTAAACTCTCTGAATACCCTAAAGAAGAACTGCCTCTCAAACAGGACTACTGTAAACAAACCGATTCTGCCTATGACGATACAGGAGTGGAAATCGAAGATTAATTCATATTTCCAGCCCAAGACCCCGGCGGAACGCCAGAAGATGATGAAATATCTGGTCGTGTTCCCTGCGGCGATCCTTTCGGGAATTGTAATCCTTTGGCTGCTGTATTCCAGCCTCAACAAGGACGATGAAAAGACCGGAGATGCCTTCAATACTGAAATCCCGGCCGGGGAAAGCGAGGCGATAGGCACCAAGGTTCAGGAATACGAGGCGGCTGATGCGGCAAGGGAAAAACAGAGGAAACAGGCGGTTATCAACACTCTGGACTCCACAACTCCCTCCACGGACTCTGCCACTGTTGCCGAACCCTCGGCAATAGAACAGTCGGCTGAACAGTACCAGCAGGTACAGGCTTC
>ENA-ORNR01002380-ORNR01002380.1-human-gut-metagenome-genome-assembly--contig:-NODE-2380-length-15494-cov-3.115422_pt1 | contig 15494 bp, 14 predicted proteins | sample MGYA00242114_ERZ509020 | MGnify/ENA primary metagenome ERZ509020 (study PRJEB26280, sample SAMEA2338758) | human gut metagenome | biome: human gut; feature: human-associated habitat; material: faeces...
GTCCGTAAACTCAAAGCCTTCAAAGGCAGATAAGCCAAAATAAAACTGACCCCGTCGGCCAAACTCTTCAGGGGGCAAAAACAAATTATTTTCAGGGGTCAAATCAACCTTGGCCGCAGGGGGCATCCGCGCCTGGGTTTTCCAGTCGATTCAGAACACACTCCTCACCGTGATAAACGAGCATATCTTCCATAATGGGGGTCAGATTCTGCGCTCGCCGATGAAAGTGCTGATTGCTGCCAGCAATGAACTGCCGGCAAAAGATGAAGGGCTTGAAGCTCTGTGGGATCGCTTCCTTGTGCGCATGGTCTCAAATTGCATTGAGAATGACGCCTCATTTTTCAAAATGATAAAGGGCGCTGGGAGTGATATGTCGGAATTGGCAGAATCGCTATACATAACCGCAGAATTATATTCGGTTTGGCAGAACGAATCAAAAATCGTCGGTATTCAGGATTCGGTTGTCAATGCTATAAAAGCATTACGTAAAAGCCTCGCCGCATTTGAAAAAGCGGATGACAATCAACTCCGTTATTATGTCTCTGACAGGCGCTGGCGCAAAGCGTATAGGCTGATGCAAACTTCTGCGTATCTGAATGGTCGAAGTGAGATAAATCTTTCAGACTTTCTCCTGCTTATTCATAGTTTTTGGAATGATGTAGAGTGTATCCCCAATGTCCTCAATGCCTTTACGTCAAGTATATCTGATACCGTGCTGAAAGCCCTGACGAAGATTGACAAATCAATTCGTCAACTTATGACACCACAACAACAGCCTGCACAACAATCCATCCAGTCACGATTAAATTCTGAAGGGAATGATTTTGCAGAGTATGATTATTTCTACTATCTCGTTGAGAATTATCCGGATGGAGATGCCTATTTCTCAAAATGGGATTACACCGCGCTTTCCAATCAGACACGCGACGGCGTCAGATATTATGATAGTAAGCGTAAGAAAATAATCATTCACACCATTGTCCCCGGGAGGCCATTTGATGCAAAATCGCAGAATGCCTCAAATCTGACAAAAGTCAAGATTCAGAGATGCCAGAATGGAGCGATAATTGACGGAATTCCATATGCATTCCGCAGGAAGGCTGTTCAATCAACAGCAAATTCTGAAGTCATACAGACTTTGCCGGTATATCCGCGAGTATCTTTGATTCAAGATTTATTCAAGAACTGTGTTGAGGAATGGGAGAAGTCTGTTACATCAAATTGGACTGATTGCGACAATATCTTCCTTTCCTCCAATGACCTCGCATTAGTCAACAAAATGCTAAAAGAAGTCAGTGAACAAATAAAAACCATTGAGGTGAAACTCAATAATGTTGTAATGATGATAAAATGATTGATTGTACTGACGTTGACGCCAAATTGGATGAATATAGCGAAGCATTCGACTTCTATATGGAATGTGGAGAGATGCCCCCATCTATGCCTCCCGATGATTGTCTGGCGGGATATATGCAGGAGGTCATTGACAATAACCCTCAGATTGACGGGTCTGACCCTACATGGGTTGAGGTGCTGAAAGAAAATCTCATCTCATTTTTCAATGTTTTGCTGGAACAATTTCGGGCAATGCAGATTGAGGCGATGAAAGAGTTGGCCATGATTGCTAAGTTCAACGAGGCGACCATTGAGGGAAAACGAATGATGTGGCAGGATGTGTGCAATACCATTGAAGCCGGTTACTCTAAATATGACATAAATCTTCCGGGGTACACTGCCCAGTTCAAGACAGATGATAAGGGCGCGGTCTTTTCGGCATTGACGAGTGATTGGGAAAATGCTTGCAAGGCTAAGCTGGAGCGTAATGAACGTCAGATGTTGAATCGCGCAAAAATGCAGTTTGAGCATCTATGTCGTGAGACAGGAACAAGAGATTATGAGGACAACAAGAAAGTAGAGAAGTATGTCCATCGCTATCCGCAGCTTAAAGAGATTAGGGACATGATAGGTCGTGACAAGGATTCATCAAAAGAGGAAAAAGACACTGTTGTGTACCGTTTCATGCCGACAACTGTCGCAAAGAACAGTTCGGTCGAAGAGATAGACAGAGTAGAGTCAGGCAACCATCTGGAGCGCGTCCTTCCAGTTGAACTTTCTATGCCCGAAGACCTCTTCTTTAAGAAATACGCCACCAAAGAGCTTCAGCAATTTTCAAGCCCCGGCAAAGACAAGCCGAAAAAGATAGAGGAACACCATAAAGGACCCAGATTGACAAAAGGACCGATTATAGTAAGCATTGACACCAGCGGCTCTATGTCCGGTCAACCTCAAAGGATTGCTTTCTCATTGCTGAAACAGTTGCTACGGATGGCAAAGCGACAGAAGCGACCATGTTATCTAATCAGTTTCTCCGTTAGGTCTAAGTCAATAGACCTTGCCAAACCGCGAAACTGGGGGAAGATTGATGATTTCTTAGAACATAGTTACAGCGGTGGTACTGATGGAGAACAGATGCTTGCCGAGGCTATCCGTATCCTTCAAAAAGGAACATACGAGATGGCCGATGTCCTTATTGTCTCAGACTTTGAGTTCCCGCTACCTAATCCTTCAACTATGGAGAAAATAGACAAGGAGAAAACTCTCGGCGCCCGTTTTTATGGGCTGAAGATAGGTCACTACGGAGTTAAGGACTATAAACTTATAATGGATAAAATATGGGAAGTATGAAAGAACCGACATTTAAGATAAATCCACGATTCCGGCTTACAACAAAACACCTGTCAGTGATCTGGCATTGCCTCGATAAATTAACGGTAGAGTGCGAGGCTGCAATGAAGATACCGGATCGATTCGTTTACCAAGATAAGAGCGGTGTCATTCTGCTGGCGCAATATCACGATGGAATATTGGATATGATTTATCATGACTCCACTGACTTTGAATCCAAGAAGATACAAAAATGGCTTCAGGAACTAATGCGTGATATAATACTACGAATCGCAAAAGTCATTCTCCCGGCAAGAGTAAAGTATTGGGAGAACTTGAAGGAGATACACGGCACAGGCGTAACCGTGAAACGCCTCCGTAAGAATGTTCTCGGTCAATGCTCTCACAGTAATCATATTACACTCCAGCCATTTCTCGTAATTTTCAAACAGGAGTGGGCCGACGGAGTGATACTGCACGAGATGGCGCATTATAAATATAAACATCATCGCAAGCCATTTTGGAATTTCCTTTCAACCCTCATCGGTAAGGATTCCAAACTCGCCAAAGTAAAAGATGACATAGCGATGTCTCCTTACTATAATTATTACCTCTATCTCACGAAAAATTAGTAATTTTGCTATAATATAACAGACAATGACATGAAGAATTTCCAATCACATTATGACGAGCTTAAGAGTCTGCTCAGGAACGAATCCGGGCTGGACAAGGAAGCTCTCAGAGAAAGTTTCGAAATCGCGATGGAAAATGCCGAGAAAGATATCAACCTGCTCGACTTCGAAGATGAGGATAGTGATGTCGTATCCGCACTGATGCACCGTATCCAGAGGATGCACAGTCTTGGACATCATGATTATGTCCGGGACGACATTTCTCAACTCTCTTTTTATCCGGAGGGTCATGTGTCAGTTACTTTCAATTCTCATTGGAACCGGAAATCTGAGAAAGAGTTGTATCAGCCCATCCATAATTACTTCAGGGATATGCTTAATAAGGGAGGTAACTTCGGGCATCAGGATGAGCCGTTCTATTCAGGTGAGATATTCCATAGAGTAACAGAGGCGCAAATGCAGGAATTTGTGCAGACTCTAACAAATGCAACTCATCAAATAGCAGACCACATTATAGAGAATATTTCTAATAACTGGGCGTGGAAGCCAGATATTTACGCGTATTCATTCTATACTTTTGAGAAGTTCTTTGATTACACTTATCACATCGTTATAGGCGAAGATGCCTCACTGGATTTTGAACCTGATGCTCTATACGAATGTCCTGTTCTTAATCTACCTCTTAACGTGGAGCGAAGAATGTATGTCAAGGAGGATAAACTCCATGACATCGTAAAGGACTTGTTGGATTTCATAGAAGAGACCGACATCTGTAATAGCAATAATGTTATATGGGTACGAACAATCCTGTTTAATATCGGGTTAGCAGCATTCCAAACAGTTTGCCGAACAAAAGAACTAAAGTAAAGTCTTCATGTCGGTTGAGTTCATATCCGATTCAGACCATTACGACAAGGTCATTGAACGGGTGGCTTCGGTGAAGAAGTCACTCTGGATAGGTACTGCCGACATCAAAGACCTTCATGTCAAGGCCGGTACCAAAACCAAACCGTTTCTCGGTGTCCTCGCCGACCTGCTGAAACGTGGCGTAGAGATACGCCTTATCCATGCCAAAGAACCCGGTCCGGCATTCCGCGAAGATTTCGACCGCTATCCAATTCTAAAGACAGGGCTGGAGCGGATGCTATGCCCGAGGGTACACTTCAAAATGATAATCTTTGACTTCGAGACAGCCTATATCGGTTCCGCCAACCTGACCGGAGCCGGGATAGGCATGAAAAGCGGTAAATAGATATTGTCTTATTTTCTACTATCATAGGCTCTAAGTTGATTGTCTTTATACGGCTTGTAAGATGTACACCGAATCACAGTTCAACTCGACCCCTGAACGGAAAATAAGCGAGGAACGTCTGCCGCTCTATTTTGCGAGCGACCTTTACAATGTCCTTATTGTGGCCGACAAGTATCAGACAGGCTTCGACGAGCGAAACTGCACACAATGTTTGTTGACAAACGGCTGAAGAATGTAAAGGCTGTTCGGACTCTGTCAAGGCTCAACCGCTGGCAAAAACTGAAAAAGGCACATTCGTGTTCGACTTCTCAAATACAGCCGATGAAATCAAGAAAGCATTCGAGCCATTCTATACCGAGACGGATCTTGTAGAACCGGTAGACGTGAATTATGTCTATCGCTTCCGCAAGGATATAGCCCAATACCCTGTCTGGAGCGAGAACGAAGAGTATGGCTAAGATTCCCCGCACTTTCGACAAGTCGCTCTACAAGGCGTATATCTTTGCGGACACGCTCTACAAACTCCTGCCGAAGACTCCGCATGAGTGATCTGACCTGTCAAAGAAAATAATGCTTGTAAACTCGCAGTTTAAGCAGGCGAGAGTATTGTGATGCTTAGATGAATAGGCGAACTGACGGATAACATGAAGCCGGTTAGCGCGATATTTGCGCATAAGTTCCTCGTTCAATTCAGAAGCCGGAGCGAAATATGCGATAGACTCTTCACGCCGTGATCATCAATCCCGTTACGAATCACGTATAACCAGTCCGTAGCGTGCAATGTCATCTCGAAGGACTTTATAAAACTGACCCGAAGCATTCTCCACTCCATATATTTTCTGATAACGAGCCCACTCCTTCGGCCGGGTTTCGGTAATGAAATCTATGAGACCGGTCAAATCAATTGCCTCGTCCTTATTTGTATGTCATCTGGAAGCCTCGTTCATAGCCGCCCTAATCAAGCAGCCATTGCTCAATGTCTTCCTCGAAGTTCTTCTCTTTCAGATTACTGTTGTCCATAGGACTTTACTTTTTCAAGACTTTCATTAAGAATCGCAAGCATCTCTTCTGCATGTTCATCCTTTGCTATAGGGGCCCATTCAGCCTCACTCTTCTTCGCTTTTAGATACATAAAGTAGAGCTTGATGCTCTGAAGATTTTTATTGCCAATCTGAACTTCAAGATTCGCAAACTTTACATGTACTGGAAGATTGCTTTGTTGCGAATTGAATCCGCTGGAAATCATTGCGAGATTACCAAAAGAGTTTACATCCTCCCACGGCCATGTGTCGTTGTTGTCCTCGTTACGGGGATGTAAATGTTCGATAGAACGATTATTCCTAAATTCATATTGGCGAATTGCCTCTGTCTCTAAATCTTCATATGGAAAGGCGGTTTTGCCTTCCAAAATGAGCTTTTCCCACAAAGCATAGTCAAGTCTCCACAGCCAGTATCTTGGTTTGGAATCATAATCAAGATTACTAATTTGTGGGCATTTGTTATGTCCACTCCGTTGCATATCCTGAATCATCAGGAATTTCAACAGTTCTATTTGTGATGGCTCATGGTCGAGCGACTTCAGATATTTTAATAATGGCAATACCCATATATGTGGTTCCGTAGAAACATCAAGCATAGCCTGATACTGCCTTAACCGTGTATGTTCATCCTTTTCACACTCATCTTGATGCTTAAAAATGAGGGTATGGGAACTTGATGATGAATTGTATTTAAGCCTTACAACATACATATCCAACAGAAGCCTGTACATGAATAATTCATGGTAGAAATCCTTGATTGCTTCCTGCGGAATAGGATTGCTCTTGAAAGTGTCATGCAATTTTGAAGGATGTATCCTTGCTAATTCATCCTTACCTGTATGTAACGCTAATACGAACAACAGAAATTCCGGGAAAGATAGTATCCCGTCTTCCTTATCACGGTACGTCTTATTGCTGAAATCATATTTTTTTACCTCAATTTCAGCAATCCTGATTCTTTTCCCATCAATTTCGGTGTGTTGACTAAGGTATTGACGGACTTCGTCAAAATTGCCTGATTTACAGAGGCGAATACTCTTTTTATATGTATCGCATTGGAGTAAGCGAGCATCCTCGGCATCTTCAAGTTTAATCAATGGCTGCTCAAAATTGGCTACAGCATTCCACAGTCTGGTAAGAGTCAGTTTATCGTCCTTGTCGTAATCCCTAAGTAGCTCAACTTTTAATATTTCGTGCTGTTCAAGTGATTTACCGCTTGAGTTCATTGCCTCAAAATACTCATTGAGTGAAGTCGGATTCTCAACATAATGTTCAGGCAGTTCGGTAACAAACAAAGTCAGGTTATTGAATACATCTATGGCGAACTGCTTAATTCCGGACTCATCGAAATTTTTATTCAGATAATTCTCTATGCACGAAAGGCCTTCCTCCATGTTTAGATTCCTATACGTCGACTGTTTACCTTCAGCCAGAGACAAAAGGTACTCTCTGTCATCACTCCGTCCATTGAAAAACACGCGCTTTGATGAATCAAACAGCTTGCTCCAATTTTGTTTGATTTCACTCTCGGGCAAAGTTTTCATGAGGCCTATGGCAAGAAGCATAAGAACCGTTGTGCGTTGTTGACCGTCTATGAGGTCAAGTCTTTCGCCTTGCCGCACAACAGTTATCATTCCGAGATAATAAGCCTTTTTAATTGGTTTGCCGAAATGTACATGCAAATCTACCATCAACTGTCTCACCTGACTTTCTCCCCAAGTGAATAATCTTTGATAGAGCGGTATGCGAAATAGAATCTTATCGTCGACAATAGATTTCGGAGTTATTCTATATGATTCGTTACTTGCCATATTCTTCTAATATTCTTTTTCTGATGATACTTTCGGAGATTTCCGGTAATATGGTATGTGATATGTTTTTCAACAGCTTATACATATTCCACTTTACACCTTTCATTTCCGGCAAATCCATTCCGCTGTTAATCCAGTTATCCTTTTGTGAGATCTGGTCTTGTTTGACCAACGCTTCTGCGAGGAAGAAGGTTGGAGATGAAGATTGATCAATCATCAATACAAGTTCAGACTCATTCGTAAATCCCCGCACACCGGTTCCGTCACTGGCAACGCGATTTGAGTTATATCGGTGCAAAGCCAATATTTGAGAAATGCAATACAACGCTTCAGCAAGATATTGATTGCCAAACTTCAGATAGTAGCCAAATAAAACAGTTTCTATCGAGTCAGAATATATTTCATAACTGCCCCAAGCGAGATTGTTCTGTAATGTCTCAATTATCGGATTTTTCAAGAATTCCTGATACCGATGAATAAATGTCTCGGCATAGACAAAGAAATGTGTACCACCTTGTATTTTTTCGTAGAAATCAAATTTTTCACCAAAAGGTGGTATGTCTGCCATTGTTGCCGCCGACTGATATTCCGCCTGAATGTAATGTCCATGTCCCTCGTGAGACTGATTCTTTCTCATCCACCGCCTAAGGCGATAGAGGTGTACTCCCAAGACTCGGTGCAAAGCATTCTTCTCCTTATAAATATTTGGCAGCATCGTAAGTCTATTCCATTTGACTGCCATGTGCTCTGCTTGACCGTCATTCGGGACAAAACGCAAGTGGTGTGCCTTTAACAGGTCAAAGTCTGATAGAGGCACTCCTTTTGAATTTTGATTTGAGAAGAATGTATATGCCAGATCAAGATTAGCCTCATTTACCGTCAGGACAGCAAATGAAATATTCTTGGATAGCACATTGACTAACTCGGCGATGTTTTTTTCTTTCGCCACAAGAGTCTGTACGAGATATTTACAATTAGCGATGTGCTCTTGGGCGTCAGTTGATTCATAAGAGGCCGTTAACAGTGGCAGATATTTTTTATATCCTAATGCCAAAAGAATAATAGACAATGTTATCAGACGTTGCTGTCCGTCGATAATGTCATACTTGCTCTTATAATCATGAAGAATAATAGTGCCGAGATGGAATGGCTTACCATCCTGAATTTTTTTCAAATTATGCCAAAGGTCGATAATGTTTTTATCCTCCCAGCAGTATTCGCGTTGATAATCAGGCAGAGTAAGGTTTAGATCCATTACCTCCGAAAGAGTCATTATTGTTGCAGATACCTCCTCATCGTCATTGCGAAGTGATGCATACTCAACATCTCTTTTCGGATATTTTAGCTTTAACGAGGATGCACCCTGTTTTGCCTCATATATTTCAAGCAAGGGCTGATTTGTTGAGCTGTAGAAAAAATCGAAAACCCTAATCAGATCATCTACTGTATAAATGCCAGAAATTCGAAAACAACCATACGGAAGGCCCCATCGAGAGAAACATTCAATGCCCTTTTCTGACAGAATATGCATCAAATGAATGCCAATACCTCGATAAGCCTTCATTTCATCCTGATTGTCTTTATTTGGTTCAAGATGCAAGTCTAAGAAGCCTTGACTTTTGTCTGCCCAATATTCAAAATGGACTTTGGGAGGAAAGTGTTTAGGTTTAATCTGAATATAGTCAGCAGAATAATGGAATACACTCCCTCGGTCGGGTTGCACCTTGCCGATTTCCACATCGCTATATTTATCCTCAAACTTTGACCTAAGTTCCTCTAACTCAGAATCGGTCTCTGTTATCCATTTAAGATATAGTATACCCATAGTTATTCAATCGTGATTTTACCGGTGACGGCTTCAAAGATGAGGCTCTGGCGGTATTATAAACCGTTATCTTCCAGCCTGCAAACCTCCTTATCAAACTCAAAACGACGTATAATATCAATTACATTATCGGAAAAATGCTGGAGATAGTCATCGAAATTATCTGCAATATTATCCGGATTGGCTAAAAGATTCTGAAAAGTGAATTTACTCGTATTATAGAACTGCTGACCAGCCTCTCTCCTTAAGAATCGTCCTTTTAGCACGTCATCCATAGAACCTAATTCCTCATTTTTCTTCCAGACTGCTTCTCGTGTAGGAGCAAGCGTGCCCTCAAAGCGCTTGATGACACACATCGGCAGTATTACATTGCCATATTCGTGAGGTTTATAGACACCCACAAGTTTATCCGCAATAGCCCATATAAGGGCAGCCTTGTCCTGACGGTTAATAGTGGTAAGTCTTTCGGCTGTCTGACTGGTCATGGCATTATTTGGTATTAACGAGCAATTCTCGAATATTAACATTAAGAAGTTCTGCTATCTCAGCCAAAGTTTTTAAATCCGGCTGAATAGTATTGGTACACCACTTGGAGACCGTCGTAGGGTCTTTGCCAAGCTGCTGTGCCAGCCATTTGCCTTGTTTGCCACTGTCGGCAAGCACAGCCTTGATCCTATTTAGTTTAACGATTCCCATTTTCAATTAATTGGTATATGATGCAAATTTACAAATATTATTTGAGTCACCCAAACAACAACCGAGTTATTGCACAAAACGAGACTATAAATGCTACGCCTAAACCTATATTTTAGGCAGTAATCAATATTTTTGCGATTTTTCTCCGCTACGCAGATAGGCTGCATTCGGTCTATATAACTTTGCAGTGTCAAAAGGAAGGGAAGCATAGGTGAGCGGTCGTTATCGGCTTGCCGCTTTCGGAGAAAGAAACCAGCCCTCTGCTAAGGGGCCGAGCCTCTCAAAAGGCTCCGAAAGTTCGAAATCGCCACAAGAGAGCGCAGAAGCCAATCTTGCTTGGATTATGCCGAACGCAAGGCGATTGCCTGAATAGGAATCTTTCTGCTTCCGCCAACACTGGGGTGTCGCATAGCGGCTATTGCAGGAGACTGTAAATCTCCCGTCTTCGAACATCGTAGGTTCGAGTCCTACCACCCCAACAGATATGCTTCCGTAGCTCAGTGGATTAGAGCGTCTCACTACGAATGAGAGGGTCGCAGGTTCGAGTCTTGCCGGAAGTACAGACAGAATAAAGGCTTTGACAGACCGTACATGGGCGAGATTGTCAAAGCCTTCGTTATTATGCCTCCTCCAGAAGAAGTTCAAGTTTATGCTTTACTTTGGTGAGGACATCTCCAAGTTCATTAACCGGCATGATGGTCTCGAATTGCCTCAGCTTATCGAGGGCATCTGAAATGAGATCACACATATTTGAATCCAGTGGCGAATTTGAGATGGAGTAGTCTTCATCGGCGTATCTGTAAAACTTCCCGTCGTAAACTTCAATCGGGGCTTCGTATCCGAGCTTATCAGAGCGCATCACCTGAATGTCGGCCTGGACTGTCCTGACCGATACGCCTCTGGTGATGCCTTCCATTTCATATAAAGCGTCGGAACACGCTTCCACGAGGTCATCCAGAGTCCACCGCCTGTATTTGTTCCTCAGGCACCGGTCTATTGTTTTGTATCTTATAAGTGCGTTTTTGTTTACTGGCATGGCTGCGATAATAATCTTCTTTGTTCATGATTAAATTTTGAGTTGAGGCCATGCTGTGACATAAGGATTAGCCGCAACAGGGCACAAAAAAGTCGGGAAGGTTTGTGGACTTCCCGACTTCATAATCCTTATAGTCTGTGAGTATAGTGTTAACTTTCGCAGGCTCTGCATGAATATCGTCCGGGGAATCCACCGCGCACACTTTGGTAACTTCTATAGCCATAGCGATAGAAGTCGAAGCTCTGATAGCATCGGCGAACCCGTGTTGACGATATGTTATGTTGCAGTGTCTGCATTGTTAATGTAGTGTTGTCTGTGTAATTGTAATTACGGCTGCAAAAGTTGCTGATTTTAAGAAAATATCAAAACTCAGATGTAAACCGCCGGCAAAGGTACAACTCTGCTACGCAGTGTATCTGCGTAGCGGGTCTATAATGGATTCAGCAGAGACCTACGGCTTCCTGCATGATTCGTTTGGCTCGGGCCACTACCATCGAGTTCCAAAGACGGGAATCCTGTAGTTTTACCATCGGGATGTACTGCTGGAAGCGGATGAAAAACTCCAGCGGCTTTTCGATATTCCAATTTGTGATGACCTCACTCCAGTCTGCCTTGTCCGCAAACTTTTCGAGGAGTGCCCAGTCGTTGTAGAAGCAGTCTCGATTTGAGATTGCCTTCCAGTCCCAGCGGTTGGCAAATTTTTGAAGGGTTACTTCGTTGATTATGTGATCGGGACAGTGCAGGGAGAAGTCGCTCCAGTTTAGACGGTTGGCAAACTTGTTGATGCCGTCGAGAGTCCAGAGAACGTTACTATTCTCGCTGATTTCATCCCAATCCAGCTTATCGGCATACTTGTCAAGTATGTCCATGCTGAGGGATTTGTTATCGGAAATCTCTTTCCATGCCTCGGCTTCGAGGACGGAGTTAAGAAACTCATTGTTGGTGATAGGTTCCATATCTTATTGTTTTTTATGTTTACACTGCAAAACTATCCTTATGATGTATCAAACAGTGATACCGGATAAAAATTTTCAATCCCACCATTTTTTCATATTATGATCAAGCCATTTCCATAAGATATGGAAAGCCTTGTCCCTATATAACTTTGCAAGATACAACTCATGCAAGTCACCTCCATGGTCATGTTCGTGAGAGTACCTATGGGCTGTATGTATATTAATGTGCTTGTCCTTTACATTTGGCCAGCCATTTTTTGCTATATCAATCAGATTTATGGCAATAGTCATTCGCCGGACATCTTCCTCCCATCCTACATGACGCTGCACATAACGCCAGAATCCGATGTTATATTCAAGTTTCTTTTTCAGAATGACAAGGTTCCAGCACCAGTCGAAAGGGGAATCATGAGCAACGGTCTCACGCCAGTATTTACGCTGCTTGCGGCGGTAACTTTCAGATTCATATTCCGGCTCCATTTCATATTTTGTTGTCCCATTTTCGAGCGACTCCAACCATTCTTCAAACTCCTTTGCATACTGTCCTTGCGTTTTGATGGCATATAGAGTTGACCAGTAAAGAAGATGAGCGGCCAGTGTCGCGGTATCACTGTCACGTGCCATCTGTCGCTTTTCCGGACCGGAGAGCATATCGAAGGTTTTGAAACCGGATATGGTAGTTACTGATTCCGAAAGTTCATCTTTCCACGATGAGAAGTCGATCTCAACCTCCCTTCCAAGCAGCCATTCCTGTGGGTCAGGAGCACCTTTAACCAAAATCTCGTTTTCCGAGTCAAGACACATTTGAATTGTCGGCTCAGAATACTCCGGCACAACCGGTAATGATTTGATATTTTCGACAAGCGATGAATATAATGGCTTCAGATTCTCATGCTCCATATAAAAGCCACTGAGAATTATCCATATATCCTCAAAATCAGAATTGCGGGAGTAATCTTGATAAGTCATATCTCGATGTTTTTACTGCAAAGTAAATACCGAGGTGTCGCAATCCGCGAGACAGCTAATGAAAAATCACATCGAAAGTAATATTCTGCCTCCATTTTTTACAAAAGTATTGGGATTACGGCAGCAACTTCGTTGACAGACTGATTCATTGCTCTAACAACGTTGCCCCGGCAACTGGAACAGAATATGGCTATTATAGTTGAGCAAATTAAGCTCGCCCAGCTGCCTCGTAACCTCTCCATTGCGCAGGTGGCTGAACGTGCGACCTGTTCGCCTCTCACTGTGAGTCGCATCGAGCAAGGCTCTCCGACAGTATCAACCGGCATTTATGCCCGTGTTCTTCATGCTCTGCAACTTGATGATATTCTTTTGATTACTAAAGAACATAAACCTACAAGATTTGAGTCTGAAACACCACCAGCGCGCATCTAAAAAGGCTATGCTGATGTTCTACGAGCAGAACTACATCTCCGCATTCAAGCGCATCTTCATCGACCAATTACTGTTCGCCGTCAAAACCTATTTCTAAGCATTTTGCACGAAACGGCAATCTATTCCTTTCCACAAATTGTTTCAATAATAACGACATCCTCAATGTATCATGGCAAAGAAGAAATCAAAAAATAAAAACAAGGGGCAACAGCAGCCTGCACTCTCACCATATCGATTCATGCGCGAAAAAGCAAGAACGCTACCCATAGGGAAATGCTATATCGCGCCTCCTGACTGGCAGGAATCAGGTATGGCTCATGTCATAGTCACACGAATACGCCCAAGTGGCAATCTGGTTATGGGTACATTTCTTGTCGACACATTCTGTCTGGGTGTGAAGGATGCCGGATATCATGAAAATATGACTCCATCTAATTTTGAAGAGTACCGGAACAACTATAAAAAAGGTATGGGACTTGAAAAAATAAGTTACAACTAAGCCCACAACATCATCTACGGAGCAATGGCATTCGCCGAAGAGGGCGGCATAAAGCCGGCTAAAGAGTTTGACCCTGCCGGATATATTCTTGAGGAAATTACCAAATACTGAAAAAGAATCTTGGCGATGATTTTGAGTATGTCATACCATACGGTGATGAAGACGAAGATGATGATGACTACGAAGATGATGACAAAGATTCTCTTTTGTCCGGGATTACTGCAAATGATGTGAAAAAGGCATTAGAGGGTATGCTCAAAATGAAGGAGGAATCCAGCCGATATCCAGACGAGAAATACACTTATCAATACCCCGATTATCCTCAGACACTGTCCGTCAGGAATCAGTTCATAGCCGACGAACTTCTTTCGCCTGACAATTACAGTTGTCTGCCACGCGAGGTCATAGACCGCATCCTCTCCCTGCCGAAAGACGAGGCGGCACAGGACGTCAGCAATGTTATACTCTATTCCATCGGCAAAACATATAAGGGCATTAATGATGACACAATCGAGAATTGGGATAACAGTGCCATTATGCACTCGCTGATTCTACTCGCCCAGCTTCAAAGCGAAAAAGGCCTCGATGCCGTCCTTGAAATCATGCGTCAAAACGGAGAGTTTGCCGATTACCATCTCGGTGATTTGGCTCCGGAACTGCTTCACCCGGCACTTTATGCGTGTGGAAAGGATAATCTCCCGGCAATCGAGGACTATCTGAACCAGCCCGGACTGGATTCCTATCTTCGTTCACAGGCTTCTGATGCCCTGGCTATGGTAGTTTTCAAACATCTAGAAAGGCGCGATGAGATAATCGCCGTATTCCGACGGCTTCTGAACGAAATGATTATCAATCTTCCTGATCAGAAATCTTGTGACGGCACATTCGCCGGTTTTGTGATGAGCAATTTGATGGACATAGACGCTAAAGAACTCATCCCCGAAATTAAAGCCGCATTCGCTACCAATTGTGTGAACAAGACAATAGCGGGAGACTGCAAGGAGATTATCAAGAACATTAAGCGCGGCCGTGGTGCTATAGATAAAGACAAATACGACATCCCGGACATATACGAACAGTATGAGGATCTCAAAAAATTCATAACGAAACCCGAATAAAAATTTATTTGTCGTGTATCCGTATGCCGCGAAAAGTTAAAAATGCCATACTACTGTGATAATCAAAGCATTACCATCAACTTTGCATTGAGTCACTGTTGTTGGTTTGCCGCAATCAAGTTGCGGCGAGTTAAAGGTTGGCAAAAGCAGCTTGTAAGAAATTAAGTAACAGACGAATTGCATCGGTAAGCGTCGCTTAGGGTCTATGAAAAGATTCTTAGAGCCAGCAAGACCTCGTTAAAAGATCAATTTCGACTCATTGTTTTCTTCCGACAAATCGACAATTTTGAATTTCTCGTCGAGAGTAAGACTTGTCTGTGAAGAGTAAAATTTGTTAAATTATATTAATTCAGCAAAAATATATAATAAAAAGATTGTATCAAGCCATAATCTATTTATCTTTGTGAATACAACTAATTCATAACTGTTCATCTATTTATGTATTACACAGCGCGTCTTATGACGCTAATAACGGGGATTTTTTTCTGCGTTTTCACCACTAATGGCGCTAAATACCGACTCGCCAAATCGACCGACGACCTTGTGGCAGGTAAGAATTGTGTC
>ENA-ORNR01002382-ORNR01002382.1-human-gut-metagenome-genome-assembly--contig:-NODE-2382-length-15492-cov-5.020794_pt1 | contig 15492 bp, 17 predicted proteins | sample MGYA00242114_ERZ509020 | MGnify/ENA primary metagenome ERZ509020 (study PRJEB26280, sample SAMEA2338758) | human gut metagenome | biome: human gut; feature: human-associated habitat; material: faeces...
GTTTTCAGAACTTTATAAAAGTTCTGAAAACTTAGGATTTTAATGGTGCGGGACACCCTTCTTGGGTTTCCCGCACACACCCTTCCTTACCGTTGCGGAGAATTTACCACTTTATCGACAGTCTCTTACTATATCAGTTGTTTCAGGCTGTCAAAGTCCCGCAAGGTGATGGCGCCGCGCTTGAGCTCCACAAGGCCCTCCTCCGAGAACTGCTTGAGCATCCGCGCCACGGCCTCCCGTGCGGAGCTGATGTGCTGGGCGATCTGTTCATGAGTCATGCAGATCGTATCAGAGCCGGTGCGCTCCGCTTCGGACAGGAGAAAGCCCGCCAGCCGCCGGTCAAGGCCCTTGAACAAAAGCTGCTGCATGGCCCACATCACGTCAGAAAACCGCGCCGTGGCCAGCTCATAGAGGCAGCAGCGCACAGCCAAATTCTGCTCCTTGAGCATGGCAACGATATTTGCGGGGATAATGAGGACCTCGGTATCCCGCTGGGCAGTCATCTGGGTGTCAAAGGTGATCTGACTGATGACGCAGGAGGCCGACAGCACGCACAGATCGCCTGCATACAGCCGGAACAGCGTCACCTCCCGCCCCTCGTCGGAGAGGAGATAGGTGCGGAGCTCTCCGGAGAGTACCAGCACCAGACCGAGACATTCGCTGCCGCCGTCATGGATGAGCGCCCCCTTTTCATAGCGGCGCGTCACCGCACTGCGCTGCACCGTTTCCCGCTCCCGCTCGGTCAGTGAGGACCAAAACGGAAGCTGCACCAGCCGATCCTCCATATCAGTGGCAGCCGTGATGGCCGCAGCCATGCTCACCGCAGGTGTGGCCGCCCTCGCCGTGGGCGTGGTCGTGATGATCACAGCGGACATTGGGATCGTATGCAAGCGCGCTTGCCAGCAGGGCTTTCACCGCTGCGTCCGCTTCGCCGCTGACGCCGCCGTAGAGCTTGATACCGGCCTCCGCCAGTGCCATCTGGGCACCGCCGCCGATACCGCCGCAGATCAGGGTATCCACGCCCCGCTGCATCAGAAATCCCGCCAGTGCGCCGTGGCCGCTGCCGTTGGTGTCCACCACTTCCTCCCGGACGATCTTGCCGTCCGCCACTTCATAGAGCTTGAACTGCTCCGTGTGGCCGAAGTGCTGAAAGATCTGACCGTTTTCATAGGTAACTGCGATTTTCATATCAGGTTCTCCTTTTTGTTTGTGATCGGATTCGTTGAATGTCCGCAACCGGCAGCTGCGGCCGCAGTGCGGATGCTCCTCCCCGCCGCAGATGCGGTAATTCCCGCCGGTGATGCGCAGCGGCTTTCCGTGGACAAGACACGCCGCGATCTTCTGCCGCGCGCTTTCGTAGATCTCCTGTACGGTGGAGCGGGAAATGTCCATCTGGGCGGCACACTGCTCATGGGTGCGCTGTTCCAGATCCACCAGCCGGATGACCTCATATTCGTCCAGCGTCAGCAGGATCGGCGTTCCGCTCCCGCCCCCGTTCGGGCAGAAGGTATCGATCTGCGGTTTGCCGCAGATCCTTCGGCACCGCGGTGGTCTCGGCATTCATACGCCCCCTTTGTTTTCGGTATATGCCGATTATAAATCAGTTTTTTGGAAAAGTCAATTGCTTTCTGCCGCTGCGCGGTCTTGATGCCGCAGAACAGCTGCGAGGGCCTCTCCCCATAGAAAAATACCGCTGTACAGCTTACGTACAGCGGTATCCGATCCAAAAAGCTTCGATTACAGTTTATTTTGCGGCTGCGACAGCTTTTTCAGCACCCAGGTCTGAATGGGAACGGAGCAGAGAAAGGTCAGCAGGTCCGCCACCATCTGAGCCATCTGGATACCGGACAGGCCCAGCGTCAGGGCCAGGATCCACACGGTAGGGATAAAGAACAGCCCCTGCCGGGCCACCGCCATAAAGGTAGCCGGCACCGTCAGGCCCATGGTCTGCTGACACATATTGCCCATGACCACCCAGCTTTGCAGGCAGAAGGTCACGCACTGGAACCGCAGAGCCGCCGTACCGATGGCGATGACCTCCGGATCGTCCCGGAAGATGGATACAAGCTGCGGTGCCCAGACAAAGCCCGCCGCGCTGACAGCCAGCAGCAGCACGAACGTCACCTTGACGCTGAACCAGAAGCCCTCCTTCACCCGATGGTACAGGCCGGCGCCGTAGTTGAAGCCGCACACCGGCTGAAAGCCCTGACCGAAGCCGATCATGGCAGAGCCGCCGAACATCATGATCCGCTGCACCACGCCCATGGCGGCGATGGCGGCGTCTCCATAGGTCCGGGCCGCCTGATTGAGGCAGATGGTAGCCACGCTGGCAAGACCCTGCCGGGCCAGAGACGGCAGACCGCCCTTGAAGATCCACAGATAATAATAGGGCTTCAGTTTCACATGGGAAAGATGGATCTGAAGGTTACCGCCCTTGGTGCAGCCGATCAGCAACAGGCAAAAGCCGACAAACTGACTGATGATGGTGGCCCAAGCAGCGCCGGCGATCCCCAGATCCAGCGCAAAGATCAGCAGAGGGTCCAGTCCGATGTTCAGCACCGCGCCGCTGGTGATGCCCACCATGGCGTAAGCGGCGCTGCCCTGAAAACGAAGCTGGTTATTCAGCACCAGCGATGAGGTCATCCACGGCGCGCCCAGCAGGATCACGCTGAGGTACGCTTTGGTATAGGGCAGAATGGTGTCCGTGGAGCCAAGCAGGTAGGCCAGAGGTTCCAGAAACAGCAGTCCCAGCACGCAGATCAATACACCGGTAGCCAACGCGCTGAAAAAGCCGGTGGAGGCCATTTCCGACGCCTCCTGATAGTTTTTGTGGCCGATTTCCCGGGAGATGAAATTGCCACTGCCCTGGCCGAAGAAAAAGCCGATAGCCTGAATAATGGCCATCAGGGAAAATACCACGCCCACCGCGCCAGTGGCGGCATTGCTCTTCAGCATCCCTACAAAAAACGTGTCCGCCATGTTGTAAAAGGCAGTCACCAGCATACTGACCACGCAGGGCAGCGCCATGCGTGGGATCAGCCGGCTCACCGGTGTTTCCGTCATCAGTTGATACTTCTTTTGCTGTTGATCTTCCAAAAAAGTCCCCCCTGTGCAGATATGGCTGTCATTTTTGTGGATTGTAACATATTTTTCAAAAAAAGAAAAGCAAAACGTAAAATTTTTCCGCGCTTTCCGGACATTTTTATGATTCTTGACAGAAAAAGTCCTTGAATCTCGGCCAAAAGGTGAGTATAATATAAAAGATTATTGACCGGGGCTTTTGCCCCGCACAAAACTTCAGGGACTACCCGGAGAGGATGAGACAGATGACTGCATACAAAGACATGACACTGGACCAACGGAGGGCGGAATACGCAGCACTGCAGACCGCTTTTGCAGATCTGAAGGCACAGGGGCTGAAGCTGGACATGACCCGCGGCAAGCCCTGCAAGGATCAGCTGGACATGGTATCTGACATCTTCGATATGCTCAAGGAGCCGGAGGACTATATTGTCGACGGCATTGATATCCGCAACTACGGCGCGCTGTCCGGTCTGCCGGAGGCCAAGCGCCTGTTCGCAAACCTTTTGGACTGCAAGCCCAAGCAGGTATTCGTGGGCGGCAACGCCAGTCTGCAGCTCATGTACGGCGTGATCGACTGCGCCTTTATCCACGGCCGCCTCAACAGCCCCCGCCCCTGGTGCAGGGAGCCTGTTGTCAAGTGGCTGTGCCCCGCCCCCGGCTATGACCGCCACTTCAAGCTGACGGAATCCTTCGGCTTTGAGCTCATCACCATTCCCATGACCTCCACCGGTCCGGACATGGACACCGTGGAGGAAGCCATCAAGGACCCGGCGGTGAAGGGCATCTGGTGCGTGCCCAAGTATTCCAACCCCGAGGGCATCATCTACTCCAAGGATACCATCGTCCGCATGGCCTCCATGAAGCCCGCCGCGCCGGACTTCACGATCATGTGGGATAATGCGTACTGCATCCACGAGTTTGACGGCGACTATGTGGAGTTCCCGGACATCTTGCACCAGTGCAAGAAGTATGGCAACTATGATATGGTCTACGAGTTCGCCTCCACCTCCAAGATCACCTTCCCCGGCGACGGTGTGGCCTGCATGGCTACCTCCGAAGCCAATCTGGAGGATTTTGAGAAGTGGATCGGTATTCAGACCATTTCCTATGATAAGGTGAACCAGCAGCGCCATGTGCTCTATCTCCAGAACCGGGCTCACACCCTGAAGCTGATGAAAAAGCACGCGGCATTCATGAAGCCGAAGTTCGAGGCCGTTCTGAGCACTCTGGACCGTGAGATCGCCCCGCTGGAGATCGCCAGCTGGAGCCATCCCAAGGGCGGCTACTTCGTCTCCTTTGACGCCATGCCCGGCACCGCCAAGCGGACGCTGGCCCTGTGCAAGGAGGCCGGCGTGGCCATGACCGCCGCCGGCGCCACCTTCCCCTACGGCATCGACCCCAATGACAGCAACATCCGTATTGCCCCCTCCTTCCCGCCTGTGGAGGATGTGGAGAAGGCCATTGCTGTTTTCTGCACCTGCGTAAAGATGTCTGCATTGGAGAAGCTGGGCGTATGAGATACCAAGGCATGGTCTACCGTCCGCCCTCCGAGGCGTACAGCCTCATCGTGCAGGTGACCTACGGGTGCAGCCACAATACCTGTGCCTTTTGCAGCATGTACAAGGAAAAGCGCTTTGCCCTGCGGCCTCTGCATGAGGTTCTGGAGGATTTCCAGATGGCCCGGCAGCGCTACCGCAGCGTCCGCCGCATCTTTCTGGCGGACGGCGACGCACTGATCCGAAAGGCCAGTGAACTGTACACAATTCTGGATACCATCCGGGAGCTGTTTCCGGAGTGCGAGCGGGTCACCAGCTACGCCTCTCCCAGCAGCATCCGCCTGCGGACGGACGAGGAGCTGCAAACCCTCCGGGCCAAAGGCCTGACCATGGTCTACATGGGGTTGGAATCCGGCAGTGACAAGGTCCTCACCCTCATGCGGAAGGGCCATCCCGCCGCAGAGATCATCGAAATGGGACAGAAGGTCCGCAGAAACGGCATGGCACTATCCGTCACTGCCATCACCGGTCTGGGCGGCCCGGAGCTGCTGGAGGAACATGCCGTCAAGACCGCCGAGGCCTTCAACGCCATGAACCCGGAATACATCGGAATGCTGACGCTGATGGTGGAGCCGGGAACACCTCTGTATGACTGGGTCCATGACGGCAGCTTCCGTCTGCTGGACCAGCATCAGGTGCTGAAGGAAACAGAGCTGCTGGTCTCTCACTTCGACAGCCCCGGCAGTGTGTTCCGCATGAATCACGCCAGCAACTATCTGGATCTCCGGGGCACCCTGAATCAGGACCGGGATGCTCTGCTGGCCAAGATCCATCAGGCTGAGCAGGATCTCAGCTGTCTGCGGCCCGAAAGCTGGCGCGGACTGTGATTCGCAGCGGAGCCATTCCCATTCTTTCGTCAGATAAGAACAGGCGTGTAGGGTTCTGCTAACAGCGCACGATACGTTCCCATGAATGACAGCAAGCTCGTTCATGTGCATAATCAAAAAGAGCGGAGGGATCGTTTGATCCCTCCGCTCTTTTGCGGTTTTGCGGTCAGGCAGCGGCAAGATCCGCGGTGGCCTGCCGGTAGATACGAATGAAATAGATGATCTCCGCCGCTGCCGTAATGGTCCAGGAAAACACATACAGCAGATACAGGGACGTGATGGTGCCGAACCACGCAAACACGGTGTAGACCCAGATAATGCGGAACACGCAGGAGCCCAGGATCACGATGACCATGGGGACAGCGCTCTTGCCAAGGCCACGGGAGGCGGCGATGGAGCCGTCCATAAACGCGGAGACGCAGTAGGAAACGCTCATGACCGTCAGACGGTACATACCCGCGTCCATCACCTGCGGGTCTGTGGTAAAGAGGCTCAGGAACGGCCGTCCAAACAGCAGCAGTCCCAGACCCAGAAGCAATCCCGCGCCGAAGGCGTAAGCCGTGCTGATCAGGAAGGTCCGGCGGATACGGTCCTTCTTGCCTGCGCCGTAGTTCTGACCGATGAAGCTGCCGCAGGCGGTGTAGAAGGCCTGCATCACGTCATACACCAGCGCGTCGGCGTTGGTAGCGGCGGAGTTACCCGCCACCATGGTGGCACTGAAGGTATTGACGCCCCGCTGGATGAACAGATTGGCCAACGCAAAGATCGCGTTTTGCAGTCCGGATGGGATACCGATGGATAGAATGGCTTTTGTGCGGGTCTTATGGAACCGCAGCTGGGAAAACCGCAGGCAGTAGCTCTCACGGCTCCGCAGCAGCGCCGCCGTTACCAGAATGGCGGAGAAATACTGCGAGATGATGCTGGCCACCGCCACACCCGCCACGTCCATATTGCAGACGATGACGAAGAACAGGTTCAGCACCACATTGATAACGCCGGCGATGGAGAGGTAGTACAGAGGGCGGCGGGTATCACCCACCGCGGAGAACACGGCGTTGCCAAAGTTATAGACCGCCAGTGCGGGCATCCCCAGGCAGTAGATGCGCAGGTACAGCACAGCGCCGTCCATCAGCTCCGGTTTGGTGTTCAGCGCTCTGAGGATACCGCCCGCAAAGCCGCAGCCGATCCCCAGCAGCACCAGTCCCGCCGCCGCGCAGGTCAGCGCCGCCGAGTGGACGGTATCCGAGAGGTTCTTTTGATCGTCAGCTCCGAAGTGGTGCGCCACCAGTACGTTAACGCCGCCGGACAGTCCGATGAGGAAGCCGGTAAACAGGGACACGAAAATGGTGGTGGAGCCCACCGCTCCCAACGCTGTGGAGCCTGCGAACCGGCCGACCACCGCCACGTCCGCCATATTGAATAACACCTGCAGCAGGTTGGAAAAGATCAGAGGAATGCTGAATCGGAAGATCTTCTTCCCCAGCGGGCCTGTTGTAAGGTCCGCCTGTGCCGTTTTCATGTCCCCCGCCTCCCTTTTATCGTCATGCCCGCCAAGTGTAACACAGTCGGCAGGGCATTTCAACCGTGAAAGCGAAATAATCAGCGTCGACCTTTTGCAAAATCATTCGTTGACTTTCTACAACATAATCCGGTATAACGGTGGCGCACTTTAGCAAAATCGATTACGTATCAGGAGGAACCTTTTTATGAAAACATCCGGCGCCGCATCTAAGTTTGCAGTCCCCATCTGATGCCGGTGAGATTCCAGTTCAACATCGGTGACATCGCGCCTATGCTCATTGCTCATAGAGCGTCATCCTTTTTGGCTGCCAGACGAAACAGGTACATGACCAGCAGCCACACCCACGAGACCATTTCCGCATAGGCGATGGTCATATTTCCAAAGTGCGGGGCCATTGCGTAGGAGGCGATGATGCGGACGGCCAGAGAGACCAGTCCCGCAGCGCTGGAGTACACCAGGTCTCCCCTGCCCTCCAGATAGCCGCGGAACGCCGTGGTCAGGCCGAAGATCGGATAGAAGAATGCAATGCGGTGGAAAAAGGCGCTTCCGATCGCCACCGCGGCGGTCCCTGCCCCGAAAAGTGCAATGATCTTTCCGCCTGTCGGGATCACGAGGCCCGTCAGGAACGCAGACACCACCAGGGTCAGAATTGTACCGGCAGAGAGGGTTTTTCGGGTGCGTATCGTATCTCCCGCGCCGTGACTATGAGCCGTGACCGTGGAAATACCGGAGCCGAGGTTCACGATGGGCAGCAGGATCAGTGTGTCGATGCGGTAGGCCGTTGTGATGGCGGTGACGGTATCCGTTCCGAAGCGGTTCATGAAGTCCTGCAATACCAGACTGCCCAAGGCGCTGATGCTGGACTGTACCATGGGCGGCAGGCCGTAGCGCAAGCCGTCCCGCACCACGGCGCCGCAGAAATTCTCTTTCCGGCAATTGCTTTTCAGCCAGGGGTATTTCCATGTGCCGTACAGGACGATGAACACCGTCATGATCGCTTGGGACAGCACGGTCGCCGCAGCCGCGCCCAGTACGCCCCAGCGCAGCTCCGCAACAAAAAGGATATCCAGCAGTACGTTGATGACGGAGGAGACCAGAATGGAGAGGAACGGAATGCGGCTGTCCCCCAGCCCGCGCAGGGTGGCAGTATAGACATTATAGACCGCCAGAAACGGCAGGCCCCAGAAAATAATGCGGATATAGCCGCTGGCGAGGTCGATGGTATCCGCCGGCGTGTGCAGCAGCTCCATAAACGGATAGGACAGGGCGGAGCCGACTGCCGCAGCCAGCAGAAATACGCCGCCGAGGATCACGGCAAACACCGCCAGCACAGGCGGGATGCTGTCCTGTTTCTTTGCACCGAAGTTCTTGGCGATCAGGACGGACAGGCCAAGTGTGAAACCGGTGATGGTGGTGATGAAGAAGCTGATGGGAATGGACGTCACGCCGATGGCGGAAAGGGACAGCTCTCCGTCCACATTGCCGACGATGAAGGCGTCTGCCCAGTTATAGAGCTGCTGCAGCACACCGCTGAGGATCAGCGGCAGGCTGAACCGGATCAGCTCTTTCATGATGGTTCCTAATTTTTGATTCTCGTTCATGTGTCCTCCTGAAAATTGCAGAACAAAACCACGCAATTGTTCTGCACAATTGCGTGGTTAAAAGCAGCATATCAAACGCCTTGAAAACCCCACGTCACAAATTTTGTAGGAGTATTATAGCATGGCGCGGCCGACAATGCAAGAGAGACGGTCGATCCTGTCCGGTCCCGGTCAGATCACCGACGCGCCGAAGGGCATCAGCGACAGCTTCGCCATCTTGAAGCACTGCTTTCCGATGGGGATGCCAAGGAGTGTTATGCACCAGAGACAGCCAAGAATGACATAGCCGATCGCCATCTCAAGGCCGAAGAATACGATCCAGATCAGGTTCACCAGAAAGGAAAAACCGCCACCCCCATATATGACCTCTTTTCCGAAAGGGAAAAAGGCAAGACTTGCAAACTTGAAGCATTGCAGTCCGACTGGAATACCGATGATGGTCACACACCACAGGCATCCGGCCAGCACCCACGCAAGTCCGCCGATCAGTCCACCAAACAGAAACCAGAGAATATTGCCGATCACTGTCATATTCCTCTCCCCTTTCGTTTTTCCTTTTGTATTGTGTTCAATTCACCTTGCGGAAACAGGCTGCCGCTTGTTTGAGTGCCTTGGCAGCGACAGCGTCCGGTAAGCAAACGATTGTAATTCCATCACTTGTTCTTTCTAATTTCGATCAGTCCGCATATACCGGCAGCAATACACAAAAGCGCCGGAACACTCGTTCCTAAATTATTCAGTTCCGTTGCGCCGGCTCCAATCAGTACAATGGCTGCTATAAAATTCATTGCGACGCAGAACATAAACCATTTCATTTTCGTTGCCTCCTATTTTCACTGTTCAACATGATTCCGCCATTTTGGACAGTTCACGCTCAATTTGGAGTTCCGCAAAACGAACATTTCCCCACTGTAAATAGTCAGGGCCTATAACCGTACTTTGGCCCCAAAAAGTTTTCTCGCTTCACCGATGCTGCCGGTAAATGTTCCCCGTAAACCATAAACGCGGGCTGCATAACGGATAACCATCAAAATAACCGATTCTCTGTCTCTGAACGCTGAACACACGCAGAGATCGTGATTGGATCAAAAATGGTCGGACATTCGTGTGAAACGACGGAAAGCGGTCATTCTTCAAACTCAAAGGTTTCCTGCTGATTCACCGCGTCCAGCGCAAGCTGGGCACGGGACAATTCATCGGCAGCTTTCTCATAGTCGGCCTCCACCGCCGCGATGTCATAGTTGGCGTAGGTGTAGTCGATGATGTTGGACTGGCGGCCGTACTGCTCCTCCACACGCTCCTTGGGCAGTCGGCTTTTCATCTCCAGCAGCTTGCTTTTCCGCTTGGTGAGCTGAGGAATGTAGACCAGCAGCTCGTCGATGGTCATGTCACAGCTGTCCACGGTCTGCGTGGCGTTAAAAATGTTGATGGCGTGCTTGAGCTTGCGGATTTTCGCTTCCAACTCTGCGAGACGGATCTGCGTTTCAGCGTAATCGTAGACAGGCCGAACGGACTCGACATCCTCCCCCATGGCAGCCCGGAAGTCCCGGCTGCGGGTCTCCTTGTCCAGCAACGCGGTATACTCGTCATTCAGTTTTTTCAGCAGCTTGTTGGCCTGTGCGGAGGTGTAGTTCATTTCCATCTGCCTCTCTTTCCTCTATCTGCATGTATTGAATTTTTTAATAGTATAACACGGTCGGGTGCGCTTGTATAGTCGGTACAGCAAAGGGATGCTGCCGTTAGAACGTCTATCCATTGACAGAAGCTCACATTTCATTCTACAATGAACGTAAAGACATTGCGCGATACAAGGCAGAACGCCATCTGAATATGAAGCAATCCGGTTGCAGGTTCACGCCTGCTGATCCGGGCGCAGAAAGGTGGAACATATATGGCCAGATCCTCTTTTCAGAAGTTGAAATTACTTCATGTCATGAATTATCTGCTTCAGAACTCCGACGAGGAGCACCCGATTACAGTCAATCAGATGATTCAATACTTAGAGTCCAACGGCATCGCCGCAGAGCGCAAAAGCATTTACGATGACATCGAGGCGCTGCGCACCTTCGGCATGGATATTGAGGAATGCAAGCGGGGCCGCGTGTTCGGCTATTATGTGGCAAGCCGCACCTTTGAGCTGCCGGAGCTGAAGCTGCTGGTGGACAGCGTGCAGTCCTCCAAATTCATCACCCACAAAAAGACTGCGTCCCTCATCAAGAAGATCGAGACATTGGCCAGCGTACACAGTGCCCAGCTTCTGCACCGGCAGGTCTTTGTGAAAAACCGCATCAAGACCATGAACGAGTCCATCTACTACAATGTGGATGAGATTCACAACGGCATCTCCAATAACCGAAAGATCCGGTTTCTGTACTTTGAGTACAATGTAGCCAAGGAGCGGCAGTACCGCCACGGCGGCGCGTACTATGTAGTCAGTCCCTTCGCCATGACCTGGGACGATGAAAACTACTATCTGGTGGCCTATGACTCTGAGGCCGGGATCATCAAGCACTACCGCGTGGACAAGATGGAGAAGATCTCCACGCTGGATGAGGAGCGGGACGGTCAGGAGGTCTATCAGGCGCTGGACATGGCGGTCTACACTCGCAAAACCTTCGGTATGTTCACCGGCGAAGAGATCAAGGTACAGATGCGGTTTGAAAATCACCTGGTAGGCGCCGTTCTGGACCGGCTGGGCAGAGACGTGTTCATTGTTCCCGACGGACCGGGTCACTTCACTGTTCGGACGGACGTGGTGGTCAGTCCCCAGTTCTTTGCGTGGGTGCTGGGTTTTGGCCCCCAAGCGCAGATCGTGGGACCCGCTCATGTCGTGGAGGGTATGAAAGCGCATATCGGCTCCGTCGCGGCGCTTTACGGCCCGCAGGCATAAAAACTGAATCAAATTCAGATCAAGCGGCTCTGACCATTACGGTCAGAGCCGTTTTTTCGTCGCAGTCCGGTTATTGGGACAGGTAAGATTGTAAAATGATGATACTGGAAGGAAACTCGATCATTTTGAAGGAGGGGTTTTATGAAGTTCAAGATCGTTTTTTCCGCCGCTGAAAAGGAAAGCAGGCACGAGGCTGCCGCGCGGTTTGTTATTTCCAGAAAGCCGAAGCCTACCAGATCCCTGGTGCTGATCCACTTCCCTGCTCGCAACATGACGCTCTCCTACTACAACGATCAATTTGATCTCCACTGCGGCGATCTGGTCTTTGTGGAGGGAAAGCTGGAAGGTTTCCGCGGTCATGTGGTGGATGTCTGCTATACCTTCAAGATCAAGCTGTCCGACTACAAGCGGGTCATCAGCGTCGCCGATACGAAGGTCCACGGTGAATTCCATTTTGCCGGATCGCACTTCGTCACCTTTGACCGCAGCGCACTCCCTTATGAACAGGTCATCACCTGGTTCAAGGCACCTGAGAAGGAGGATACGGAGATTGTTTCCGAACAGGACGGCAGCGGCTTTCAGTTGAATGATCTGCAAACCATGAAGATCAGCGACGCCATTGCGGAGCGGGGACATGACTATTACAGAGAAAACCGGGTGCGGTACATCTCTCTGGATAAGACTCGGGTGCGGGCCATTGTGGAAGGGACACAGCCCTACGAGCTGGAATGTGACTACATCGATGGCGAGATCAGAAATCTGGTTTGCGACTGTTTCTGCACTTACGCCTGCAAGCATATGTTCGCCGCCATGTTGCAGCTAAAAGAAACTCTGGCGTTTATTGAGAAGCACTACCCGGGCAGATTTGAAGACAGCCGGTATTTCGCCGCCGTCTGCAAGGAAACGCTGCTGAATACCGCGATGGCCGGCAGAGAAACCGGCAGTATCATGCTCTGAGCCGCGGATCGATCTGAGGAAAATACGCCGTACAGAGATCGCAGATGGTGACAGTGTCCGTTTTATAGGACAGTATGTATTGTATACTGAGTCTGTAATCAGAAAACAACACACCACGGAAGGGGTTATAAAAATGGAGCGATTTGAACTGCGGTATGTGATGGGACACATTGAGGTATATGATGAAAACGGCCGGTTCTGCTTTTCTGCGGATCATGTGTCCGAGGCCATGGAGGAATTACGGGAGGAGTTCAGCGCAGCCTGACCCTTACCGGCTGATAGGCGAAAAAAGTCTGCCTTCCAAATGGAAGGCAGGCTTTTGCAGAGCATTTTCTTATCTGTCGCTATTTCAATCAGCATTTATGAATACGCACTCTGCAAGACTCTATTTGCCATTTATTCTGCCCGGCTCCGGTGCTCAGCTCAGAACCAGCCATTCAAGAGGTCCAGCACACCGGAGATATCCCCGGTCATCGTATAGCCGCCCTTCTGCGTATAGAGCGTTCCGCGATCATCCATTGAGATCTCCTGCTGATTTTCAAAGCTGAAGCGGTACACATACCGATCGTAGGGGCCGACCTTGCTGTCAGAGGTTCCCAGCCGTACTGCTTGAACGGTTTCCAGTTCATTCAACAGGGCTCCCTTCTGGTCATTTGTAAGATCAATCTTTTCCGCGCCGTCTATGGATTCCCGCGCCACGGTGCAGGGGAGCTCCAACAGCTTTTCCGGGAATACCGCCGATGCTTTTTGGGGAAAGGGTTTTGCAATGACGATCACCGCAAGCAGGGCCAAAACCACAATCGCAGCCGCTAAAAATGGGACCGAAATTCTCTTTTTCATATCACGTTCTCCTTTTCATGTTTGTTAATAGGTATTCCGTCAAAAACCGCGTTACCACTTTTTCAGCACACCCAGCAGGCCCCGCTTGAGCACCTGACCGCCTGCTGAGATCAGTTGGGACTCGATCTTGGCCGCCCGGCGCTCCGCCTTGCGGCGAGCCTCGTCCTCCAGCTTCTGCTTACGTTTTCGTTCGGCCTCTTCCTCTTTCAGACGCAGCTTTTCCGCCTGAGCCTCCTCCTTTTCACGGGCCTTGCGGTCGGCCTCCTCCTGCTTGGCGGCCTCCGCTTCCTCCCGCTCCGCTGTCAGCACCTCGTAGGCCGACACGTTATCCACAAACTCGTCATACTTCTCCATGCCGTCGTGCATCATCACCTTGGCCCGGACCATGGGCTCCGGCACTGACATGAGGCTCTGGGGGCAGATAATCTTCGTGCGCTCCACCATAGCGGGCACGCCCGCTTCGTCCAAGAACGAGGTCAGCGCCTCGCCCACGCCCAGCTCCATGATGGCATCCTCCGCCTGAAACGCAGGATTGGGCCGGAAGGCCCGCGCCGCCGCGCGGACAGCCTTCAGCTCCGTGGGGGTATAGGCCCTGAGGGCGTGCTGCACCCGGTTTGAAAGCTGCGCCAGCACGGTGTCGGGAATATCGCTGGGGCTTTGCGTCACAAAGTATACGCCCACGCCCCGGGAGCGGATCAGCTTCACCGTCTGCTCCACCTTTTGCAGCAGCACGGCGGGCGCATCGCGGAACAGCATGTGGGCCTCGTCAAAGAAGAATACCATCCGGGGCTTGTCCAGATCGCCAGCCTCCGGCAGGATCTCAAACAGCTCCGACAGCATCCACATCAGGAAGCTGGCGTACAGCGTGGGATTCTGCACCAGCTTGACGCAGTCCAGCACATTGATCATGCCCCGGCCGTCAGCAGCCGTGCGCATCCAGTCGTGGATGTCCAGCGCCGGTTCGCCAAAAAACAGCTCGCCGCCCTGCTGCTCCAGCGGCAGCAGCGCCCGCAGGATCACCGCCACCGACTGCGGCGTGATATTGCCGTAGGTCATCATGTATTCGGCGCGGTGCTCGTTGACATAGGTCAGCATGGCCCGCAGATCCTTCAGGTCGATCAGCAGCAGCCCCTTGTCATCCGCAATTTGAAACACAATGTGCAGAATTCCCTCCTGCACCGCCGTCAAGCCCAAAATCCGGCTGAGAAGCTCCGGTCCCATGTCGCTGACGGTGGCCCGGGCGGCGTGGCCGCCCTCCTGATAAACATCCCAGAAGGTGGTGGGATAACCCTGGTAGACAAAGCGGTCCCGCAGGCCGAATTTGTCGATGCGCTTTTCCATGCCCTCGCTGCTCTGGCCCGGCGCACAGATGCCCGCCACGTCGCCCTTCACATCGCACAGAAACACCGGCACACCGGCGTCGGAAAAGGACTCCGCCATCACCTTCATGGTGACGGTCTTGCCGGTGCCGCTGGCCCCAGCGATCAGTCCGTGGCGGTTGCACATATTCAGCGCCAGTTCCACCCGCTTGCCACCTGCCAGACCCATATAGATCTTCCCGTTTTCGTACATGAAGCCACCACCGTCATTTGTTAATGCTCTTTTTCATCATTATACCTGCGCGCCCGCCCCGGTGCAAGAGCAAAGAGGTGCGTTTCCCCTGTTCATAAGGGTTTTTCAGCGGTCAGACAGGCAGACGCCGCCTTATAGCTGTGAAAGGCATAAGGCCCCCCAGAAGAAGTATAGGTAATACCTCCAATTAGCATAACTTATTTCGTTGAAAATAGATACTTTTTTAACATATTGTGCAAAAATCGCAACAATCTTTTCAAATTTTTGTGGCGAGGTCCCACGGAAAAAGCCGTGTCAGGAATTGACATTTTCTGTCGTGGCAAAACTTGCCGCGCAGATAAGATCGCCTTCATTTTCGCGATCCTCATCGTCCACGACAAGGACGCCCCGGCCTTTGCGGACGGCGGCGACGGCGGCTTCCACGCGTTCATTGGGGGTGGTGGTGAACTGATGCTGGCTCATGATGCTCTCCAATGCGTTGGATGTGCAGCATCAGGGCGACAGACAGGAGCGCCGCGGCGGAACGCCGCAGCCCGGGAGCTGTGCATGTTGAGGCTCTCGCGGCGCGTGAATGCGCCGGCTGTCCATTTCTCTTTCATCCGGACTGTACCGTTGGTATGGGAATCGCACCCAATCAGCCGCT
>ENA-ORNR01002392-ORNR01002392.1-human-gut-metagenome-genome-assembly--contig:-NODE-2392-length-15421-cov-5.915853_pt1 | contig 15421 bp, 11 predicted proteins | sample MGYA00242114_ERZ509020 | MGnify/ENA primary metagenome ERZ509020 (study PRJEB26280, sample SAMEA2338758) | human gut metagenome | biome: human gut; feature: human-associated habitat; material: faeces...
TCTGTCAATAGACGGCATCTCTCTTTTTGTTTTGCTTGGTTCTCTTTTCTCAAATTCTTGCAAGCCGCAGCCCAAAGGCCAATACAACAGCCGCTCCTATTCGTTCCACTTCGGACGCTCCAGCAGTGGGCGGCAGGTGGACGACTGGAAAGCCCTCCAGCTGACGGCAGTCTATGCGTGTATTCGGGTCTTGTCGGAGACCGTTGCCCAGCTGCCCTTACACGTCTATCAATCCACCAACACCGGAAAAGAGCGAGTACCCAACCATCCGCTCTATTTTTTACTCCACGACCAGCCGAACCCGGAAATGACCAGCTTTGTGTTTCGGGAAACGCTGATGTCCCATCTACTGATTTATGGCAACGCTTACGCCCAAATCATCCGGAATGGACGGGGCGAAGTCGTAGGGCTGTATCCCCTGCTCCCCGACCGCATGACCGTTGACCGAGATGACAAAAACCGTTTGATTTACCGCTACAGCTGCTATGAAAATGCCAACCCCAACCTGAAGAAACTCGGCGAGCTGGTACTGCCGAGAGAGAACGTGCTACACATCCCAGGACTTGGATTTGATGGTGTGCGCCCAGATAGGGCATAGTGAGAAGTAGAAAGATGGTACTACCATGCAAGACAACGCATGAAATAACCTGTTTTATCGGAAGATGAAAATCGACCGGGAGTATAGCATAACAGGAAAGCGGTAAGTTGATTAAAGATAATTTATCACGACTGAACTGCAACATTAAGTGAATATGAGGATAAACCTGTGTTTGGTTAAGGCAAGTTTCAAGTTTCGGTTAATCCACGACAAGGGAAAGTATCTGACACCTTTGACATGAGTATGAATGGATAAAGCCGTCGTTCATTTAGTTGTCAATAAACTCATGTAACCCGCAGGAGAACCTGTGGTAAAGAAACGAAAGCATATCCGACAATTCACATACCAACTCATTATGTTAACTGGGGATTGCCTAAAACGGAACGCCAAAAGGCTATGTGTAATGCCGAAAGGTGATAAATTCTAAGTGTAAAAAGCAAGGAAGATGACACTGAATATCCGTAAAGGCAACGGAGCGTTCGTAGTAGTCCGAGAGAGTTAATGGCTCTTGCATGGCGAAGGAACGCAGTTGTTATGTACTAAAATGAAAAGAAGTTAGGGAGGAATACCTCAATGACACCAACGATTGAAATTTTAGAAAGAGTAAACAGAAACTCACAAAAAAATAAGGATGAAGTGTTTACAAAATTATACAGATATATGCTTCGTCCAGATATTTACTATGTAGCCTATAAAAATCTATATGCCAATAGTGGAGCATCAACAAGAGGTGTGGACAATGACACGGCTGACGGTTTCGGTGAAAAAAAGATAATGAAAATTATCAATATGCTGCAAACCGAAAGCTATGAGCCGAGTCCGTCAAGACGTGCGTATGTGAATAAAGCAAACGGGAAAAAGCGTCCATTAGGCATACCCACCTTTACCGATAAACTTGTACAGGAAGTTTTGAGAATGATTCTGCAAGCAGTTTATGAGCCTGTTTTTCTGGACTGTTCTCACGGTTTCAGACCGAACAGAAGTTGTCACACCGCTTTGAAATCTATAACAAAAGGTTTCAATGGCATACGTTGGTTTGTAGAGGGAGATATAAAAGGCTGCTTTGATAATATCAATCATGTAAAATTGGTTGAGATTATCAACAGAAAAATCAAGGATGCAAGGTTGATTAAACTGATATGGAAGTTTCTGAAAGCAGGATATATGGAAGATTGGAAGTATAACGCAACCTACAGCGGAACTCCACAGGGCGGAATTGTTTCACCGATATTTGCCAATATATATCTGCATGAGCTTGATAAATTTGTGACCGAACTTGCAAATGAGTTCAACTGCAAGGGAAAGAATTACGCAAGCAAAGAATATGAAGCAGTCAGACACCAAATGAGAAAGTTAAATCCGCTGATTGAACAAGCGGAGGGCGAGGAAAGAGAACTGCTGATAAAGCAGAAAAAAGCAATTCGTTCAAGATTGCTGAAAATCCCCTATAAAGCACAGATTGATAAAAAAATTAAATATGTGCGATATGCTGATGATTTTCTTATCGGAATAAACGGCAGTAAAGAGGACTGCCAGACAATAAAGCAAAGACTGTCAGAATTTATTTGTAATGAGCTCAAAATGGAACTTTCAGAAGAAAAAACCTTGATTACACACAGCAGCAACTATGCAAGATTTTTAGGCTATGATGTGAGAGTACGACGGAATAATGACGTTCGCAAAGCAGGAAATACAACACAGCGAACGTTAAGTCAAACGGCAGAGTTAGCTATTCCGCTGAATGATAAGATTATGAGATTCTTATTTGATAAGAAAGTAATCAATCAAAGTAAGAATGGAGAAATCAAGCCTTGGACACGTCTGGCTCTTACAAGATGCAGTGACCTTGAAATTGTCACAGCTTACAACGCAGAATTAAGGGGAATATGCAACTATTACTCATTGGCAAGCAATTTTGGAAAATTGAACTATTTTGCGTATCTGATGGAATATAGCTGCCTGAAAACCCTTGCTTGTAAGCACAAGACAACAATTGCAAAAATCATAAGGAGAAATAAGGACGGAAAAGGAAAGTGGCGTATCGCCTATAAAAACAAAAAAGGTGACTGCTATTGCTATTTTGCTAATTTTAGTGAATGTAAAGAATCAAGTTTTTCAATAGATGCCATTGATACAACAGCAATGAAACACACAAGAACCAAAACCGTCTTTGAACAAAGGTTAGCTGCGAAAGTCTGTGAATTATGTGGATGCACCGATGCGGAACACTATGATATTCATCATGTCCACAAAGTAAAAGACCTGAAAGGGAAAGAATTTTGGGAACAGGTGATGATTGCCAAAAGGCGAAAAACAATAGTTGTTTGCGAGGAGTGCCATAAAAAAATCCACAGCAAAAGAGTTTCTAATACCAAATAACAATGGAAAGCCGTGTACATCGAGAGGTGTAAGCACGGTTTGGGGAGAGGGATAAGTAAACCTACAATAGAAATATTGCAAGGCGACTTTTCCCTACTCTACCTGGTTGGATATTCGCCGATTGCACTTGCGAAAAATGCAATCGGCATTTCTATTGCCTGCGAGGAATACGGGGCGTCATTTTTCGGAAATGGTGCAAGTCCGTCAGGTGTTTTGGAACACCCCGGAGTGATCAAAAATCCGGAACGTGTGCGTGATGCGTGGCAGAGAGCCTATGGCGGAAGAAATGCTCACAAGGTCGCAGTCCTCGAAGAGGGCATGAAGTTTACCCCCATTGCAATTCCGAATAATGAAGCACAGTTTCTGGAAACACGAAAGTTTCAGATTGAGGAAATTGCAAGAATGTACAGAGTGCCGCTTCATATGATTGGCGACCTTGACCATGCAACATTCAGTAACGTAGAACATCTGTCATTGGATTTCGTCAAATACAGCCTTGACCCTTGGATTGTTCGATGGGAGCAGTCCTTGCAGAAAGCACTTCTTTCTGATTCTGAAAAAGGACAGTATTTCGTGAAGTTCAATGTGGACGGACTTTTGCGTGGCGATTATGCTTCCAGAATGCAGGGCTACGCTACTGCAAGACAAAACGGCTGGATGTCGGCGAATGACATCCGAGAACTTGAAGATATGAATATGCTTTCTGAGGATGAAGGTGGTAACCTGTACCTCGTAAATGGCAGCTTTACAAAACTCGCTGATGCAGGAGCATTTGCAAATCCAAAAAAGGAGGAGAAAACCGAATGAAGAAATTTTGGAACTTTATCCAAAACGAAGATACATCGGAAACTGAGTTACTCTTTAACGGTCCCATTTCAGAAGATACTTGGTGGGGCGATGTGCGCTCGGATAGGGTGTAAGTAAATGTGAAATTGGTAACACACAGAATAGGTAATTCTGTAAGCGACCCAACTAACCGAAAGGCGAAAGCTGATACGGGAACATAGCACGTTGGGGAAGCGGTAAGTTTCTTAAAGGCAATCAAGAACGACTGAACCGCAACGCTAAGCAGATAAGAGGATAAAACTGTATTTGTTGAATGTGAGTTTCAAGTCCCAGTTAACCAATGGTTAAGGAAATTTGCCTGATACCTTAAATATGAATGCGATTTATTATCATCTCCAATAAATTATTGCCTCAATATTCATATGACGTGCAAGAGAACTTGTGCAAACGAAACGAAAGCATATCCGACAATCTGCAACCAGTTATTTACACTAACCGAGGATACCCTAAAGGTCAATGCTGAAAAGCTATGATTTAAGAATCTGAATATGACCCAAGGGTACGGAGTTTCCATAGTAGTCCGAGGACGGTAACACCGTCTGCATGGCGAAGGGAAACAGTTGTTATGGTCAAAAATGAAGAAAGTTAGGGAGGAAAACCTCAATGGCTGAAATGCAACCAACAACCGAAATTTTGACGAGAATAAGCAAAAACTCATTGAACAATAAAGATGAAGTGTTTACACGTCTGTTCAGATATTTATTGCGGGAGGATATATGGTTTGAAGCATACAGAAATCTGTATGCAAATAATGGTGCATCAACAAAAGGTGTAAATGATGACACTGCCGACAGCTTTAGTGAAAGAAAAATACAGAAAATCACAGAACAGCTGAAAAACGGCAAATTTAATCCAACGCCGGTAAGACGCACATATATACAAAAAAAGAATTCTGATAAAATGCGTCCACTTGGTATTCCGACATTTACAGACAAACTTGTACAGGAAGCTGTACGCATGATTTTAGAAGCAGTATATGAACCTATATTTCATGAATGTTCTCATGGTTTCAGACCAAACAGGAGCTGTCATACTGCTTTAAAAAGTCTGCGTATGAAATTCACAGGTGTAAAATGGTTCATAGAGGGTGACATCAAGGGCTGTTTTGACAATATTAACCATGATGTACTGATAGGAATACTGAACAAAAAAATCAAAGACGCAAGATTAATACAGCTTATTCAACAATTTCTGAAAGCAGGCTATCTTGAAGACTGGATATATCACAGGACATACAGCGGTACACCGCAGGGAGGAATCATTTCTCCCATACTGGCAAATATCTATCTGCATGAACTGGATAAGTTTGTAGAAAATCTAAAAGAGGAATTTGATAAACCGAGCAAAGAAAAGTATACTCCCGAATACCGAAAAGCAAAATATCAGACAGAAAAAGCACGAAAAGCAATCAGAGAGTGCGACCCACAGGATTATGAGCGAAAAAAACAGCTAATTAAAAATTTGAAAGCAGTCCGCAGTGTTCAGCTTAAAACTCCATGCAAATCACAGACAGACAAAAAAATTCAATATATTCGTTATGCTGATGATTTTATTCTATCAGTAAATGGAAGTCGTGAAGAATGCATCGAAATAAAAAAGAAGCTGTCACAATACATCAGCGAGGTGCTTAAAATGCAGCTCAGTAATGAGAAAACGCTGATAACTCACAGCAGTAATCATGCAAGATTTTTAGGTTACGACATCAGTGTAAGAAGAAATGCCAAAATTAAAAGCAAAAATGGCGGAGTTTCATTGAGAACATTGAATAATAAGGTTGAACTTTTAATTCCATTAAAGGAAAAAATCAACCGTTTCATGTTCGATAAAGGTGTCATCTTTCAAAAAAAGGATGGCTCTCTGTTTCCTACTCATCGCAGCTATATGATACATATGTCAGACCTTGAAATCATATCAACATACAATTCAGAGCTGAGAGGAATCTGCAATTATTATAATTTAGCAAGTAATTACTGCCAATTGCGTTACTTTGCTTATCTAATGGAATATAGCTGTCTGAAAACACTGGCGGCAAAACATAATACCAAGATTTCAAAGATAATAGCAAAGTTTAAAGACGGGAAAGGCGGATGGGGAATCCCATACGAAACTAAAAGCGGTAAAAAACGCTGTTATTTTGCTAAATACTCTGATTGCAAAGACTCAAAAGATGGTACGGACAATATCTCAAACGCAGCCGTAATATATGGCTATTCAAGAAATACACTTGAAGAACGCTTAAAAGCAAAGGTTTGCGAACTGTGTGGGGACACAAATGCAGAATACTATGAAATTCATCACGTTCATAAAGTGAAAGACCTGAAAGGTAAAAACGATTGGGAACGTGCAATGATAGCCAAAAGGCGAAAAACATTGGTGTTATGTAGGAATTGCCACCATAAAGTTCATAATCAATGAGTTGATTTTATTTTATATAACAATGGAGAGCCGTGTACTCCGAGAGGGGTAAGCACGGTTCGGTGAGGGGTCTGTATAAACCTACTATGGAAACATAGCAAGGCGATACTTTCCTACTCTACGATGTCACCCCTGCTATGTTTCGCTCGGAACTGCAAAAACACAGCGGTGATGTGACCGTCTTTATCAACTCGCCGGGCGGCGATGTATTTGCTGCCAGTCAGATCTATACCATGCTCCGAAATCATTCGGGAAAGGTTACCGTCAAGATCGATGGCATTGCTGCTTCAGCGGCATCTGTGGTGGCGATGGCTGGAGAAGAAACATTGATCTCACCGACCGGAATGCTGATGTGCCACAATCCGATGACCTGTGCCATGGGCAACAAGGCAGATATGGAAAAGGCTATCATCTTGCTCGATGAAGTCAAAGAAAGTATCATCAACGCCTACGAAACCAAATCTCATCTCAGCAGAAACAAGATTGCGAAGCTGATGTCCGATGAAACATGGCTCAATGCAAAAAAGGCTCATGAAATGGGTTTTGTGGACGGGATTCTCTTTGCAGAGAAGAAAATGCCTGTTGTTCCCAAAGAGGAAGAACCGGATGAAGAAGAAAAAGAAGATACACTGACTGCAATGACCTATTCCAAATCGAAGAATCTATCTGCATTCTTATCCAAAGTATCTGCATCAGCAGAATCCGTTACAGGCACACCGATTGACCAGCTTGAAAAAAGACTGGCACTTTTGAAATATTGATTGGAGGAATTGATTATGGCTATGACGATTAAAGAACTCAGAGAAAAGAGAAAGAAGGCTTGGGACACTGCCCGTGATTTTCTCGACAGTAAGAGAAATGCAAACGGCGTTCTCAGCGAAGAAGATTCCAAGACCTATGATGCAATGGAACAGATCATTGTTGATCTCGGAAAAGAAATTCAGCGTCTGGAACGACAGGCTGAAATCGAAGCTGAAATGAACAAGGCAACTTCCACTCCTGTTCTCGGTAAGCCTGCAACTCCGAATGTAACGGAAAAGACAGGTACAGCAAGCGACACTTACAAGAAGGCCTTCTGGAACAGCGTCAGAAACCGCAATTGGATCGATGTCCACGATGATTTGCACATTGGTACAGATGCAGAGGGCGGCTATCTTGTTCCAGATGAGTTTGTGCGCCTGTAAAAGGCGATGTTTACAGTAGATTAGGCTCTACACCGCACAGCAGAGCGGTTGTCAATCTGCCTAACCGATGACAGGAAACTGGACACGGGAACACAGCACGGCAGAAACGCAGGAAACGTCAAAAGGATATGAGGCGAGTAGTACCTGCAATGACAAGATAACATAAGGATAAGGCTGGATTGCCAAAGCAAAGGTTAGCTCCTTTTTCGTGGGAGGGTGTGGAAATTATCCTGAAACCACTCTCATGACCCCACCATAATATTGAATTCGTTATGGTGTCTGCTATAGGTCATGAAGCAAGCGTGAGAACACGTGAGATAAACCGAAATGATATCCGACAGTTATCACTTGCCTATAAGCATCGTTAAACAGGGATTGCCTAAGTGGAAATGCCGAAAGGCTATGTCTATTCGAGACTGAATATTCCATATGGCAACGGAGCTTCCGTAGTAGTCCGAGGTGGATAACGCCCACTACATGGCGAAGGGAAGCAGTTTGTTAATTCCAAAGTAAGAAGATGAAAGGGAGGAGAATCCTCATGAATCCAACATCGGAGATTTTGGAGCGTGTCAATAAAAGTTCCTCGGAACATCACGACGGAGTCTTTACAAGACTCTTTCGCTACCTTCTGAGAGAGGACATTTATTTTGCAGCTTACCAGAAATTATATGCAAACAGTGGAGCAATGACTCCCGGAAGTGACAACGACACTGCTGACGGTTTTAGTGCTGAATATGTGCATGAACTGATTGAAGAATTGAGGTCAGGAAAGTACAAACCGAAGCCTGTGCGCAGAGAATATATCAAGAAACAGAACGGAAAAATGCGCCCACTGGGTATTCCGTCATTTCGAGATAAACTTCTGCAAGAGGCGGTTAGAATGTTTCTGGAAGCAATCTATGAACCGTTATTTTATGACCAGTCACATGGTTTCAGACCGGAGAGAAGTTGTCATACAGCTCTCGACCAGATAAAGACAAATTTTCGTTCTGTAAAATGGTTCATAGAAGGCGACATCAAGGGTTGCTTTGACAATATAGACCACGCAGTGCTTATTAAAACGTTAGAAGTCAAAATCAAGGACAGCAGATTTATCAATATTATCAGAGCTTTCCTGAAAGCAGGTTATGTGGAAGATTTTCAATATCATACCACAATCTCCGGTACACCACAGGGCGGAATCATTTCCCCTATTCTGGCAAATATATACCTGCATGAGCTTGACCGGAAAGTCATGAAACTCAAGGAAAAGTTCGATAAGCAGTCTACACGACACCAGACACCGGAATATCTTCATTTAGCGAAAAGAAGGCAGACACTTCAAAAGAAGATTGACAGGGTAAAAGGTGAGGAACGTGAGCTTGCAATCAAGGAATATAAAGCGGTGTGCAATCAAAAATTGAAAACGCCCGCAAGAATGTCCGACGATAAAAAGCTTGTATACTGCCGATATGCTGATGATTTTCTAATTGGAATCAGCGGAAGCAGAGAAGACTGTGAAGAAATTAAAGAGATTCTGAGAGAATTTCTATCAACGCAGTACCATTTAGAGTTGAGTGCTGAGAAAACAAAGATCACACACAGTGCTGAACGAGTACGTTTCCTTGGTTATGACGTTGCGGTACGCCGAAGCCAGAAGATAAAGAAAAAGGCAAACGGTGTTAAACAAAGAACGCTGAATAACTCTGTAGAATTAACTGTACCTCTCGAAGATAAGATCATGCAGTTCCTGTTCAAAAACGACATCATAGAACAAAAACCAAACGGAGAAATCTGGGCGGTTTGCGTTCCAAGATTAAGACATCTTTCGGAAGTGGATATTGTGAACAGGTATAATGCACAAATCCGTGGCATTTGCAATTATTACTGCTTAGCAGCGAATTATGATAAGCTGAATTATTTCCGTTATCTTATGGAATATAGCTGTCTAAAGACGCTTGCAAGCAAAAGCAACAGCACAACGAGAAAAATCATCCAAAAATATCGTCATGATGGCAAATGGGCTATTCCCCATGAAGTTAAAGGCGGTATCAAATATGCAAAGCTTGTCTCGTTAGCTGACTGCAAAGCCGGTAAGTTGATGTCCGATAAAGACCCATGGCAATACAAATCCTTTGACCCGAAAAAGCTGTCACAATATGTGCGGTTAAGCGCAGGGGTATGTGAGCTGTGTGGTGATAATAGTGATTCCTGCTGTATTTATCATGCAGGTAAAATGAAGAATCTGAAAAGCACTACGGAATGGGGCAAGAAAATGCTTCACATGAGACGTAAAACGTTGATTGTTTGCCCGAAATGCTTCAAAAAGATTCACAGGGAACAAAATAAATGACATGTCAATAATGAATGGAAAGCCGTGTACATCGAGAGGTGTAAGCACGGTTTGGGAGGGGCTTTGTGCAAACCTGTCATCGAAAGATGATAAGGCGGCACACTGCTACCTCACCATTGGAGCGATGCAGTCCATTGCTTATAGTGGATTGGATCTGGACAATCTGGATTTAGAAGTGATGTTGCAGCATCCGTTGAAAATGCTGCTGCTGGCAGGTATGAATTTCTTAGTGATTGGGATTCTGATTGCTGGCTGCGTGCTGTTCATTGTGGAATTGGTGAAACATCGGGAAACATTCCGGTTGGGGAATACCGTTCCGCAGGTGAGCGGTGGCAAGAAAGCACTGGTTTACTGGACCGCTCCGGTTACCATTGTTTGTGTGATTGTCTTTTTGGCGATGGCAATTGTCAATGCAATTGGGTAAAATGAAAAAATAAGTGCCCCTCCGGCAGTTGCTGGAGAGGCACATTTTGGTTATAGGGAAATCTCGGTTATCGGATAATTTTTGTGACTTTATAGCCAGCGTTTTGAATGGCGGTGCGAAGTTCTGCATCCGTCGGTGTTCCCTTGCAGTATGCCCGATTTTCCGACAGAACCACTCTCATTTCTGTAACGCCAGAAACAGACTGCAAAGCTTTCGTAACAGCTGCCACGCAGTGTTCGCACATCATACCTTTGATTTGAATGACAATTTCGCCGTTTGCAACAGGTGTTGTATCCGGTTTCTTGCTGGAAGATTTTCCAAATGGACGGAATCGCCGCAGCCGCAGGGCATTGCTGACCACAAAGACCGAGCTAAAACTCATGGCTGCTGCACCAATCATCGGGTTCATTTCCCATCCGAAAATCGGATAGAATACACCAGCTGCAATCGGAATACCGATTAAGTTGTAGATAAATGCCCAGAACAGATTCTCTTTGATGTTGCGGATGGTTGCCCGACTCAGCTGAATGGCTGTGACAGCGTCCTGTAAATCGTTCCGCATCAAGACAATATCAGCAGAGTCAATGGCAGCATCTGTTCCCGCTCCAATGGCAATCCCGACATCAGCTTGTGTCAGTGCCGGAGCATCGTTGATACCATCGCCAATCATAGCAGTTTTCTTGCCATCTGCCTGTAACTGCTTAACTTGCATTGCCTTGTCCTGTGGCAGAACATCTGCAATGACATGGGTAATTCCTGCCTGCTGAGCAATGGCTTCTGCGGTCAGACGGTTGTCACCTGTTAAAAGAATGACATCCAGCCCCATCCGCTGAAATTCTGCAACAGCAGTTCGGCTGGTCTGGCGAATTGGGTCAGCAGCGGTGAGCGTACCGAGCAATTTTCCATCGGCTGCAAAGTAAAGTGGTGTTTTGCCTGCTTTTGCAAAGGCTTCCTGTTTTTCCGTGTTGGGGAGGGAAATATGATTGGCTTCCATCATCTTTTGATTGCCGCCGAAGCAGTGCATCCCGTTGCAGATACCGGAAACACCTTGTCCGGCAGTCTGTGCAAACTGTTCTGCTGGCTGGAGCGGAATGTTTTGCTGTTTGCAGTAGGTTACAATCGCAGCAGCAAGCGGATGTTCGGACGGCTGTTCCAGTGCATAGGCAACGGATAATAAGGTTTCTGCGGAAACGCCTTCTTCCGGTAGAACATCCATAACCGTTGGAATGCCCTCTGTCAGTGTTCCGGTTTTATCCAAGACAACGGCTTTCACGCTGTGGGCAGTTTCCAAACTCTCGGCAGATTTGATTAGAATGCCGTTTTTCGCACCCTGTCCAGTTCCGACCATAATTGCAGTCGGCGTTGCAAGTCCTAAGGCACACGGGCAGGAGATCACCAGAACGGAAACCGCTGCTTTCAGTGCCATGCTGAACGGATTTCCAGTCAGCAGCCATACAATTAGGGTTACAATGGCAATGCTAATGACAATCGGAACAAAAACGCCGCTGATTTTATCAGCTAAGCGAGCAATCGGAGCTTTGGAGCTGCCAGCTTCTTCGACTAAGCGGATAATTTGCGAAAGGGTTGTGTCTGCTCCTACTTGCTCTGCCCGATATTCAAGATAACCGGAACGGCAAGTGGTTGCACTTAAAATGCGGTCACCAACCTGTTTTTCGACTGGTAAGCTTTCGCCAGTCAGGGCGGATTCATCTACAGAACCCTGTCCGCTGATTACCGTTCCATCTGCTGGAATGGCAGCACCAGTTTTTACGAGAATCGTATCTCCAACTTGAATGGAAGCGGTTGGAATTTCCTGTTCCACACCGTTTCGGCGAACCAGTGCAGTTTGTGGGGTCAGCTTTACCAGCGAGGAAATCGCATCTGTGGTTTTGGCTTTAGAACGAGCCTCTAAGAATTTGCCGAGAGAAATCAATGTGAGAATCATGCCGGCAGATTCATAATAGAGTTGGTTCATGTGGCTGTGTGCAGAATCCATATCCATTTGTCCCATATCATAGGCAATGGCAAAGGTTGCATATAAGCTGTAACAGAAGGAAACCGCAGAACCTAACGCAATCAGGGTATCCATCGTGGGAGCAGCATGGAGCAGGGTGGTAGTTCCCTTGATAAAATATTTTCGGTTGAGAAAGAGAATCGGTGTCACAAGAACCAGTTCAATGAGTGCGATCAGCATCATGCTGCTGTGTCCTTTGAGGACGGACGGCAGCGGAAAGATGTTGAGCATATGCCCCATGCCAATATAAAACAGTGGAATTAAAAAGACAATCGACCAAATCAGCCGGTTTCGTTCCGCATGAGCGGAAACAATCGATGTTCCACCAGTTGGAGCAGCAGTCGTTCCGGATTCGGAAAGCGGTGCAGCCCCGTAACCAGCTTTTTTGACCGCAGCAAAAATGGTTTCCGGTGTGGTTTCTGCTTCTTCAAATTCTACCGTCATATTATTTTGGAGTAGGTTGACTTGTACCGAATGCACACCGGGAACGGCAGCAACTGCCTTTTGTACATGGGCACTGCATGCACTGCATGTCATTCCCGTGACGGCATAACGTTCTTTTTTCATAATGGGTGAAACCTCCGTTCTGCTTGTGGACAAGCAAAGTAATGAAATACAATTCGCAGCCGGAGAACCAATTATTTCATCAGCTTTTGCAGCGTGGTAACCAGTTCTTCAATGACTTCATCGTGACCCTCTCGAATATCCTGAGCCACACAGGTGCGGATATGCTGGGATAACAGTTCTCGGTTAAATGCATGCAGAGCAGCGTTGACAGCGGCGACCTGCACCAGAATATCCGGACAGTAAGCACTTTTTTCGACCATGCCACGAATGCCACGAATTTGCCCCTCGATGCGGTTCAGGCGGTGGATGAGTTTGGTGTATTCCTCTTCTGACCGTACTTTTTTCTTATGGCAACAGGGACATGTTTTTTCTTCTTGTTCTTCCATGAATGGCATCCTCCTTTTTTGTTATAGTCTTATTATATACCCCTATGGGGTATTTGTCAAGAGGAAATCGAAAATTTTTGAGGGGAATCTGCCGAAATTTTTTCAAAATGCAAAAAAAGTCTTGTATCTGTTTTCCAATTGTGGTATACTATTTCTGTAAAAAAGAAGTGAGGTTGAAAACATATGGTAAAATTGATTGCTGCGGATATGGATGGAACACTTTTGGATGACCAGAAACGCTTGCCGAACGGCTTTCCAAAGCTGCTGGAATGTCTGGCAAAGCGTGGGGTTGCGTTTGCCGTTGCAAGTGGTCGTTCTTATCCGGCATTACAAATGCTTTTCGGCAAAAAAACAGAGGAACTGCTTCTGATTTGTGACAATGGTGCACACGTGCGGATTCCGGGGAAAGCACCTGTTTATCAGTGTATGCCGTTTTCTGTAGTGCATGCGATATTAGACCTCTGTCAGAAATTGCCGTCTGTTGTTCCGGTTTTGTGCGGGGTGGATGGAATTTATTACCCAAAGGCTGCAAAATCTCAATTTGAGCAGGAAATTACCAATTTTTATGTGCAGTTTTCTGCAATCCCTTATGCAGAATTGTATACCGTGACTGACCCGATTATCAAGATTGCCCTTTGTGCGATGGATGGTTCCTTGGAACATGCTTATACTGCTTTGCGGGAACGGTTCGGAGAAAATTATGAGATCGTCATTTCCGGAGATGTCTGGATGGATATGATGTGCAAGCAGGTCAGCAAGGGCAATGCACTTTCCGATATTCAGTCGCTTTTGCAGGTTTCTCCAGCGGAAACAATGGCGTTCGGCGATTATCAGAATGATATTTCCATGTTTGCAAAGGCAGATTACAGCTATGCCATGGGACAGGCAAGCGATGCGGTCAAGCAGCATGCACGATTTGTTGCACCGCCCAACACGGAAAATGGTGTCGTACGGACAATCTGTGAAGTCTTACAAATAACAGAGAAGGAATTTATGCAATGAAAAAGCATATATGGCTGCCGCTCAGTATTTGGTTTTCTGTGTTGCAGTGTTTTTGCTGGAACTGGAAACTTCCGGTTTCTGCGGAAACAACACAGACTTTGCGAACGGCAGACGGAATTTATTATGAAATTCTGGACAATCAAGCAGTGCAAATTACCGGCTCGAAAGATACCCTCTCGGAACTCGTTGTTCCCAATGAGATTGACGGGCTGCCTGTGACGAAAATCAAAGACTATGCCTTTGTGAATCATACACGGCTGCGGTCGGTCAGTATCTCGGAATCTGTGCAGGAAATTGGAAGCTATGCGTTTATCGATTGCAGCCGGCTCGAAACGATTACCATTCCGGATACGGTGCAGGATGTGGGCTGGGGAATTTTCTCCCATACCCCTTGGTTGAATGCACAGACAGACCCCTATGTCATCATCGGCAATCAGATTCTGATTGCTTATAAGGGAACTTCTGAGGATGTTGTGATTCCAGATGGTGTTCGCATCATTGCTGGATTTACATTTGAGAATGACATGACCATTCAATCTGTACAGCTGCCGGATTCCTTGATTTCGCTAAATGCTTATGCATTCGCAGGCTGCCGAAATTTGCAGGAACTGCAACTGCCAGGACAGCTGCAAAAAATCGGAGCGAATGCATTTTTTGAGTGCAAGCAGCTGCAAAGTATGAATGTTCCGGATACTGTACAGCAAATCGGCGAGCAGGCGTTTTATCAGTGCAATGCCCTGCGATGTATTCGATTGCCGGACGGCATCACGGAAATCAGCACCCGAATGTTCTACCATTGTACAGCATTGCAGGAGATTTCCATTCCCGATTCTGTCCGGCATATTGCCCCCGGAGCATTTCAGGGGTGTACATCATTGACAGCAGTTGTATTGCCGGAATGGTTGATTAGTGTTGGAGAATCTGCCTTTGCGGAGTGCAGCAGATTGCAGCAGATTCTGTTTTGCAGCGTTGCCTGTACACTGGACAGTTCCGAAACCACATTTCCGGAGCAGGCAATTTTAGTTTCTGAGCCGAACGGCAGTTTCCGCAACTATGCAGATACTTATCAGCGTTCTTTTGTAGCATTGCCCATTTCTTATGGGGATGTGGATGACGATGGAAAAATCGATGTTTCAGATGCGGTTCTGATTCTGGTCGCTTATGCAAAAAGCTGTGCCGATCAGCCGAACAGCTTTAGCGATCGGCAGAAAATCGTCGCAGACTATAACCAAGATGGAAAAATAGAAGTCGGTGACGCTGTGCAGGTGCTGACC
>ENA-ORNR01002402-ORNR01002402.1-human-gut-metagenome-genome-assembly--contig:-NODE-2402-length-15349-cov-4.685628_pt1 | contig 15349 bp, 10 predicted proteins | sample MGYA00242114_ERZ509020 | MGnify/ENA primary metagenome ERZ509020 (study PRJEB26280, sample SAMEA2338758) | human gut metagenome | biome: human gut; feature: human-associated habitat; material: faeces...
GCTTCCATATCGAGGGAATCCACGGGCTTTGTTGCGCTTTTTTTTACAGCGCCTTTTTTGTGTATGAATGAAAACAGTCACAAAACCGCATTTTATTATTAGTTTTGTACATCTTTGCTGAGTATCTCCTCTATGTTATCAAAGATAAACTCCTGCGCCTGCTTTGGAAAAAGTATCGTCTTGTAGCTGTTTCCAAGCTGTGATATTTTTTCACGCTCTATTATTCCTGCTTCAGGGGAAAGTATTGTAGTTTCAAGAAAGCCCCTGCCGTTTGCTCCGTCTTTTGCAAGATAATTTTCACCTATGAGCCATTCTTTTATGGCAAGTTTTATGTTTCTTATATCGCCGTCTGTGCCGAGCTGATAGAAAATGCTGTCGCATACTTCTGAAAGGGTCATATCCTGTTCTTTGCCTGAAAGCTCACCTGCGTGGGCGATTATATATTCCTTTGTGCTTTGACCGCCTTCTGCCATCTGTTTTTGCAGATAGCCCTCTGGGATATATTTATAACCCGAAGCAGCGTCAGGATTTTCCTTGAGATATTTCTGTATCTCAGCTATAAAGTATCTTCCATAACGTTCCTGCTTTGACTTTCCCACCCCTGAGATATTCAAAAGCTCCGTCTGCGTCTTAGGCAGCTTTATACACATATCACGCAGTGAAGCGTCTGTAAGAATGATATATGCAGGCAGACTCGCCTGTGTCGCAAGCTTGCTTCGCACAGCTCTGAGCCGTCCGAAAAGCTCCTTGTCGAATGTCGTAACTTCGTCCCTGCCGATCTTTGTGACCGTTTCGCTCTTTGGCTTTTTCTTTGGAAGGCGTATTGTAATAGTCTTTTTGTCCATTAATATCTCTGCAGACCTTCTTGTAAGAGTAAGCACAGAAAAATCTCCGTGTGAAGTCTGTGTGATGTAATCATCAGCTTCAAGAAAAGCTATGAGCCTTCGGATATATACCTGCGTGGAATCTTTCATTATGCCGTAGGTTGAAAGAGTGGAAAGGTCAAAACGCTTTACCTTTTCGGAGTCTGAACCTTTAAGTATCTGTGCTATGACACCTGCTCCAAAAGAAAGGTTTCGCTGGTGAAGTCTATAAATGCAGGAAAGCACTTTTTGGCAATCCACAGACACGTCAACTTCTTCTGTTTCTCCGAAATCACCCAAACAGCCTGAGCAGTTCTGACAAGGCTTGTCCTGCTTCTCACCGAAATATCCAAGGATAAACTCTCTCAGACAGCCGTTTGTATTGCAGTAATCGGTCATCTTTTTCAGACGCATAAGATCACGTTTGCGTATCTTTTCAAGAGTGTCATCGTCAAGGTCGGGATTGTCATGAGAATTGTTTATAAGAAACTTGTTGGTCGCAACGTCCTGACCGCTGTAGAGCAAAATGCACTTTGCTTCATTTCCGTCACGTCCCGCTCTGCCTGCCTCCTGATAATAGCTTTCAATATTCTTGGGCATATTATAATGTATTACATAGCTCACGTTTGATTTGTCTATTCCCATGCCGAAAGCATTGGTCGCCACCATGACCTGGACACGGTCAAAGATAAAATCGTCCTGATTTTTACGCCTTTCCTCATCAGAAAGTCCTGCATGATAGCGTGAAGCGTTGTAGCCGTCGGCACAGAGCTTTTCACACACGCTCTCAACATTTTTTCTTGTAGAGCAGTAGATTATTCCGCAGTTGTCCTTGTATTTCTCAACTATCCTCACTGTTTCACTGTATTTGTCATGAGGGTGAGAAACGCCAAAGTAGAGATTTTTTCTGTCAAAGCCTGTGGTTATGGTGAAAGGGTCACGGAGTTCAAGCATTTTGATAATGTCCGCTTTTACTTCTGCGGTGGCAGTGGCGGTGAATGCGCTGACGATAGGACGGTAGGGAAGTTTGCCAAGAAACTCGGGTATCTTCATATAGGAAGGTCTGAAATCCTGTCCCCACTGAGAAACGCAGTGGGCTTCGTCCACCGCCAGCATGGATATCTTCACCGACGAAGCCAGTGACAGAAACGATCCTGTCATCAGCCTTTCAGGTGCAACATATATTATCTTGTACATACCACGGGCGGCGTTTGATATAGCCATTTCATACTGTGCCGCCGTCAGTGACGAGTTCAGATACGCTGCCCTCACTCCCGATTGTATCAGCGAGTTCACCTGATCTTTCATAAGGGATATGAGTGGCGAAACAACTATAGTTATCCCGTCAAACATAAGAGCAGGTATTTGATAGCACATAGATTTGCCTGCGCCTGTTGGCATAACTCCAAGGCAGTCACGCCCTGCAAGTATGCTGTCTATTATCTGCTCCTGACCGTTTCTGAACTGAGAGTGTCCGAAAAAGTCCTGAAGCACTGAATACTTATTGCGAAAATCTGTCATTTTATCCTAACTTTCCATTGTGTGTATGCTTATATTATACTACCAAAAACCAGCTAAGTCAAACAGATATACAAAATTCCATGCACGATTTTGTAACATCTTTTCCTTAGTCGCTATTGTAATTTTATCGTGATTATGTTATAATAGGCTTGATAAATAATTAGTTATAAAAATATAAAAAATTAACAAATCTCCAAAGGAAGGATTGTCTGAACACAGTCGAATATTCAGGCATGGTGAAGATCATGGATATGGAAAATAAATTGTGGCAAAGCTATTTTGGCGCTGTCTGGGGAAAGGTTTGTTCAATATGGCACAATATCGGCGGGTTTGTTATGGACGAGAAAAGCGGAGAGTTTTATGCCGATGAAAACTGTCGTGCTCTTATGGGACTTAGAGAGAACACAGATTATGACAAGTTCAGAGATATAGTTGCATTGAACGGCGGAGGACGAGATCTTGGTCTGCCGTTGTGTATAGAACTTCTTGACACTCCAAGTGGCATTGCCGCCGGAATAGTGTATCTGTCGAAAGAATATATGTCAAAAAGTGTTTTTGAAGGGCTCGACATTATACCACAATCAGAGCTTGTAAGACTTCTTGATGGAATGACACGCTCATCATTGCTTGCTCTTGTAAGATTTGATGGAGCAGGGAAGCTTTTGGATTCAGACTACTGCATAGGGGAGGCACTTAAGGCGGCTGTTGCGGTTTTGCCTGAAAATACTGTAACGGCATTCAATTCAGACGGTCAGTTTTGGATATATGTTCCACGCTTTGGAGGTAAGCCTGAGGAGTTTGCTGACAATATACGTAAAGCGGTGAAGGAGTGTTGCCTGCCAGATGAATTTGGAGTGAGATCATCTTCGGATCATTCGCTGTCTGTGACGGCAGGCATAAGCAGCGGCTTTGAAGTGCCGGCAAGACTCATGCACGCAGCAGGCTTTGCACTCTATGAAGCTAAGGCAAAGGGTGCAGGCAGTATTTGTTGCTTTGATCCTGAAAAATATGCAAAGCAGAAGAGTGATATTGAGAGTATCAGGGCTTTTTCAGAGCTTCTTGATAAAAATCTGTTTACATATCATTTTCAGCCTATCGTTAGTTCTTCAACAGGCGAGATAGTCGCTTATGAAGCGCTTATGAGAACAAAGGGAAATATAGCACTCAATCCGCTTCAGATACTCAACTGTGCTAAAAATTTCGGCAGACTTTACGATATAGAGAAGGCTACACTGAAAAATACTCTTAAATATCTCAGCAAGCATCAGCTCGATTTTGAAAACCGCAGGCTGTATATAAATTCAATATCATCTCATGCTCTTGACGATAAGGATTTTTATGCGATCGTCAATGATTATGGCGAACTTCTTGAAAAGGTCGTTATCGAAATGACAGAGCAGACAGAGATAAGCGAGGACGACCTCGATAGAATAAGGGTGCGTCTTGAAAAGAACAATATGAGCCTTGCTATTGACGATTACGGCACAGGCTATTCAAATACATCGAATCTTCTGCGATATGATCCTGAGGTGGTAAAGATAGACCGTTCTCTCATTTCTGGCATTGACCAGAATCCTAAGGCTCAGAAGATAGTTTCAAAAATGGTGGAATATTTCCATTCAAGCGGATATACCGCGCTTGCAGAGGGCGTTGAAACAAGCGAAGAACTTAAAACCATGATATATTTCGGCGTCGATCTTATTCAGGGTTATTATGTTTCTAAGCCGAAGCCTGTGCTTATCCACGATATCTCGGAAAATATCCGTGAGGAGATAGTGGCTTACAGTATCGAGGCTGGAGATAAAGATAAAAAGGTTTTCCACGCTGAGGATAATGACGTTATCGACCTTGCTGAGATGTATAAAAAAAGATATTCTGACATTTTTCTCGGCACAGGTACATTTACTTTTTCAGGAAAGGCTGAGGACGATCGTGCAGTGCCTCTGTCTGTGACAGTTGGTAGTGGCGTTGATTGCGTCATTCACTTGAAAAACGCATGGCTCACTACATATGGTGAATTACCGAACATAAAGCTTGGCACTGGCTCTAGAGTAAGGATAGTGTGCAGCGGTGAAGATCATATAGACGGCAGAGGCATTTATGTCCCTGAGGGATCATCGTTAGAGCTTGTAGGCTCAGGTGAGCTTTATGTCAGATCAGAGTCGAAGGATTGCTATGCAATAGGCACTGACAGCAGGCAGCCTTGCGGTAGGATAACTGTCGCAATGACAGGTATTCTTGATATAATTGCAAATGGCGACAAGTGCGTTGGAATAGGCGGAGGAGGCTGCAAAGATGGTATTGTCATTGCAGGCGGTGATATAGCTGTAAATTGCAGTGGCGATAGGTGTGTTGGTATTGGAAGCATCGACGGCGACGCAGATGTGACTATATCAAACTGTGGCTGCAGACTAAAGCTTGCGGCAGGAATGTCAGTGGGCGTTGGTGCTGTAAAGGGCAGTGCTGATATAAGCATTTCAGACTATAACATGAGTTGTGAGCTTTCTGGAAATAACCTGACTGCAGTGGGAGTTATGAGTAACGGTACCGGAAGGATATGTATTCTTGATGGCAGGCTCAGCATTTCCATGAAAGGAAGAACTCTCAACTGTGTGGGAACAAGGGACGGCGAGCTGGATTGTGAGCTTAAAAATACTGTCTTTAAGCTTTATTGCGAGGGCGGTTCTGTTTCAGGTGTTGGAGATAAAACAGGTAAAGGTGACGTGACAGCACAAAGCTGTCAGTTCGACGTAATGTTCCTTACAGGCGATGGCTGGTGGCTTGGAAGTCCGAATGGTACGCTTTCAGTAGTCGACTGTAAGAAAGATATCAAGATAAACAAATAAGGCAAAGCCCATAGGCGTGCCTTGTGTGACGCTGCTTTAGATCGTCTGAAGCAGCACGGCTGATTTGTACGGAGGATCATGAGATGATGAATGATACTGCTAAACGCAGACGTATAAAAATAGGACTTTTGGTGAGCCACCTTGAAGATGATTTTGACGATGCGGTTGCAGAGGGCGCAATGATAGGCGCAGAGCAGTGCGACGCCGACCTCGTTATTTTTCCAGGCAGATATATAGATGGGATCTATGCCGACAAGCTGAGAACGGTGTATGAATATCAGTATAATACTTTGTTCGATATGGCGGCGGCAAATAAGTTCGACGTTCTGCTTGTGCTTATCGGCACAATTGGAACATATCTTGACAACGAGCATAAGGCTCAGTTTCTGAAAAAATTTGCCGGAACGCCTGTTATAACTATAACGGCACATATTGATGGTTATCCTTGTATCATGCTCGACAACAGAACGGGAATGAAGGAGGCTATAGAACATCTTATAAAGGTGCATGGCTGTAAAAAGATAGGTATGGTAAGCGGACCTAAAACAAGTGATGACGCCCTTGAAAGACTTGACGTTTACAAGGAGACTCTTGAGGAAAATGGTATCATCTATGACGAAAAGCGTGTTGCATATGGTAATTTTTCGAAATTCTGTGTTGACGAAGTCGGAAAGCTAATTGACGATAATCCAGAACTTGATGCTATCGTTTTTGCAAACGACCAGATGGCAATTGCAGGCTATAAGGCTATGGAAGAGCGTGGGATACGTCCTGGTAAGGATATCCTTGTGACAGGCTTTGATGACGATCCAGTGGCTGAGGAGCTTAATCCGCATTTGACGACTGTCAAGGCTGACCCTTCTGAGCTTGGCTATCATGCCGTTCAGGAGGCTGTGAACTATGTTGTAAATAAGGCTATAAACAACGATAAGATCTCTTCAGAAATGGTAAGAAGAAATTCCTGCGGCTGTCAGGGCAACTCAAAATTAAAGACCATATCTTTTGGTCGCATATCAGATGATCCGGAAGCGTTTGCAAGAAGAATGGGCCAGTTTTTGTTCAATAAATACAGTGCAAGTGAAACGACTGCGAAAATGCGAGAAGATTACGTCAAGATAATATATGCTCTTGATGATTATGCCCGTGAGGAAAATCTTGATAACGAGGTCAAAAAAGATAAGGTATTAGAAATGATCTCAACTCTTGCCAGTGAAGAATTTTTTAGATTTGTGAGCGTTGATGAGCTTTATGCTTCTGTTGAGTATATTCAGCAAAAGCTTATCTCTCGTTTTGATAACGTGGAGAAGCATTTGAAGTTAAATCAGACTTTTATTCAGATATACAAGATACTGGCAGAACGCAATGCGAATTATTGTAAGGAAAAACTTGAGGATAATGAGTTTCTTGCATGGCAGGCAAATTCTATCACAAGGGATATGCTTGTATTTGAAGCTTATGATGACAGAGCATATGAGACCGTTGTGGATAAGCTTACGAGACTTCATATGGAATCAAGCTTTCTGTTCAGCTTCGAGCCTGCCATTATTCACTTTGGTACAGATAAGTGGCAACCGCCGGAATATATGTATCTCAAAGCCTATCACAATGGTTCTGACGCTATCCAGCTCCCACATGAAGAGCAGGCTGTAAAGTATACAGAGCTGTTGTCGAATAAGTATCTGCCAACAGACAGACGTTATACATTAGTGGTATCACCATTGTTCTCTAACGAGGAGCATTACGGAATACTGATGTGCGAGATAAAGCATGAGTATTTTAATTATTTGCAGTCGGTGACAGTTCAACTTTGTGCGGCACTTAAAATAATAACCTTGATGAAGCAGCAGGCTGTTACCCAGAAGCAGCTTAAAAAGAGCCTGATCGAGATCAAGGAGAACAATGAGCTTCTTCGAGATCTTTCAAGGCAGGACGCTTTGACGGGTTGCTACAATCGAAGGGGATTTTTTGAGGAACTTCGTAAAAGACTCAGCAATGACAAAAACGAGGGTGAAAAGGCTATCATGGTCTTTGCCGACCTTGACTGTCTGAAAACCATAAATGATAAGTTTGGTCACGAGGAGGGCGACTTTGCTATACTATCTGCGGCAAAGATACTTAAACACTCTTTTGGCAACAGTGAGATAGTGGGTCGTATAGGTGGCGATGAGTTCGTTGTATGCGCTTTTCTTGATAACGCAATAGATATCCCGTCAATGAGAAACCATATAGAAGCGGTCACAAGAGAATACAATATTAAATATGCCGCCGATAAGCCATATATAATCCATACGAGCGTAGGCGTTTATCCGTTCGTATGCAGTGCCACGCTTGAGATAGGAGAGCTTCTCAGCCATGCTGATATCCTGCTTTATGAGGAGAAAAAGCATAAGAGGAGCATACTTAAAAGCGATTATGAATAACATTTGCAGGCTGTCTGAAAAAGGCAGCCTGCTTTTTGTTTTTATGCTTGACAAAATATCATGGCTGTGATATAATAAAACATATTTTACGAAAGGAGCGTCGGATGACATGAGAATTACAAGAATATGGGTGAGAAACTATTAAACCGAATATCAGGCAGGTGCATTGGCACAAGCCGCTCCGACTCTTCCGTATAACGTTTTGGTTACACGCCTGAGGGTGTGTTTTTTTATGCCTGAAAAAGCCGAAGAGCGGCTTGATAACAGACATTAGGAGTGATTAATATGGCAGAAATGTTTGACAACACAATAAAGAAAGACCGTGTGCTGTTGGCGGCAGTGGATACAGGTTCGTATGACGTGGAGCTTTCCCTTGACGAACTTGAAGAGCTGACAGAAACAGCAGGCGGTGAGGTGATAGCGAGAGTAACACAGAAAAGGCCGTCCTTTGACAGCGGTACCTGCATAGGCTCAGGCAGGCTTGAAGAAATGGCTGAGATATGCAGAAATGAAAATATTGACAGGATAGTTTTCGACTGCGAACTGACAGCCACGCAGATAAGAAATATCGAGGACGTGTGCGGCGTTTTCACTATCGACAGAACTATGCTCATACTGGATATCTTTGCTCAGCGTGCGACTACTCGTGAGGGCAGATTGCAGGTAGAGATAGCACAGAACAAATACAGACTTCCAAGGCTTGCAGGCATGGGAACTAATATGTCACGTCTTGGCGGTGGTATCGGCACAAGAGGTCCTGGTGAGTCGAAGCTTGAAACTGACAAGCGACACATCAGAACACGTATTGCGGCACTTTCAGACGAGCTTAAGGAGATAGAGAAGCGTCGTGGGCTTATGAGAAAACGCCGCAAAAAGGACGGAGTTCTTACAGCGGCGATAGTGGGCTATACAAACGTGGGCAAATCCACACTGCTTAATTATCTTACAGAAGCGGGCGTGCTTGCAGAGAACAAGCTTTTTGCGACTTTGGAAACAACATCAAGGGCTATAGAGCTTCCGGATGGCAGGTCGGTGACGCTTATTGACACGGTAGGACTTATCAGACGTCTGCCGCATCAGCTTGTGGAAGCTTTCAAATCCACTCTTGAAGAGGCGGCAAGTGCGGACGTTATAATCCATGTTTGCGACGCCTCGGCTGATGACTGCGAGGAACAGGCAAAAGTTACCCTTGAGCTGCTCAAAGAGCTTGGCTGTGAGGGAATACCTGTGGTGACAGTGTTCAACAAGTGCGACAAAGTGCCTTATATAAACGAGCTTGACACATCAGGTGAAGCGGTGAAGATATCCGCCAAAAACGGCACAGGTATTGACAGCCTGCTTGCGGCTATACAAAAGGCATTACCCGAAAACAGCGTAAGATGCAGGCTTCTTTTGCCTTTTGACAAGGCGGGTCTTGTGAACACCATAAGGCAGGAGGGCAGGATATTCAGCGAGGATTATACCGCTGAGGGTATCGTTCTTGACGCTCTTGTGGATATCAAGGTCTATCATCTTGTGGAAAGCTATAAGGTGAAAAATGAAGAATAAAGTGTTTTGCAAACGTTAAAAAAATGTAAACTCACAGGCAGAGCTATTGACAACTACTGCCTGTGAGAGTATAATGAACGTGGTTAGCAATAACAAATAAATCGAAAGGAAAAAAACAGAATATGTCTACTGTTATCATGTCTGCAGTCTTTACATACTTCTTTATGAGCTTGAGCTACTTTTATGGCTTCGAGTTTTTTTGGCGTGTGAAGAAAGCGACGAGATCAGAATAGGCGTATAGAGAAGTTTCTGTTTTTATATATGCGTTTATTATAAGCCGTGGCTTTCTTGTAAAAGAATGTCACGGCTGTTTTTATTGCCTATACAAATTTGATTTTCGGAGGAAAGTAACATGATCATCGTATTGAAAAACAATTCACAGGAAAAACAGGTAGAAGAGCTTTTGAACTGGCTCGACCAGTTCCATGTATCGACGAATCTGGTAGAGGGCGTTCATTCAAATGTTATCGGTCTTATTGGCGACACAACTCAGATCGATATAGAAGCAGTTCAGGCTAAGGAATGTGTTGAAAATGTACAGCGTGTTCAGGAGCCTTACAAGAATGCTAACAGAAAGTTCCACCCTGATAATACTGTTATCGACGTTGCAGGCAGAAAGATAGGCGGCGGAAAGCTTCAGGTCATTGCAGGTCCTTGCTCTGTTGAAACTGAGGAGCAGATAATCACAACTGCTATCGCTGTAAAGGAAGCAGGTGCAACAATGCTCAGAGGTGGCGCATTCAAGCCAAGAACTTCACCATATTCATTTCAGGGTCTTGGCAAGGAGGGCATCGACCTTCTTATTCAGGCTAGAAAGATAACAGGTCTGCCTATCGTTACTGAGATCATGGATCTTTCTGATCTTGACTGCTTTGCTGACGTTGACGTTGTTCAGGTAGGAGCAAGAAATATGCAGAATTTCACACTGCTCAAGGCTCTCGGCAGAAGCGACAAGCCTGTTCTTCTCAAGAGAGGACTTTCATCAACACTTCAGGAGCTTCTCATGTCCGCTGAGTACATAATGTCTGAGGGCAATCAGAACGTTATCCTTTGCGAAAGAGGTATCCGTACATTCGAGCCTGCCACAAGAAATACTCTCGATCTTTCAGCCGTTCCTCTGCTCCAGCAGAAAACACACCTTCCTATCACTGTCGACCCTAGCCACGCTACAGGTATCGCTTCACTTGTTGAGCCAATGGCACTTTGCGCTGTAACAGCAGGCTGTGACGCACTTGAGATAGAGGTACACAATGACCCTAAGAACGCATGGAGCGATGGTGCGCAGTCACTTACTCCTGCACAGTTCGCTGAAACAATGAAGAAAGTTAAGGCACTTTCCGAGTTCATGGGCAAGCCTCTTGATGTAAACGAATAAACAAGACATTGAAAAAGAGGTGTTTTCGCACCTCTTTTTCTTTACAAATATTCAGTTATGTGGTATAATGTTTTAGAACTGTAAATGGATAAAGTACAAAGGAGGAAGAGCGATGAAACTTGTGCTTAAACAAAGGCTTTTTTCATGGTTTGACAGCTATGATGTGTGCGACGAATATGGTAACGCAGTTTTCAGCGTAAAAGGCAGACTCGCATGGGGTCACTTGCTGGAGATATACGACAACATGGGAAACAAGGTCGGCGTGCTGAAAGAAAAGGTGCTGAAATTATTCCCTACCTTTGAGATATACATAGGCGGAGAGTATATGGGCTGTATAAAGAAAGAGTTCACCTTTTTCAAGCCTAAGTTCGACATAGACTTCTGCGGCTGGAGAGTGGATGGTGATATTTTCGGCTGGGACTATTCCGTTTATAGCGGTGCTGAACAGATAATGTATGTGTCAAAGGAGCTTTTGCACCTTACTGATACCTATGTCATAGACGTTTATGACGATAGCAATGCTTTGGCAGGATTGCTCATTGCACTTGCGATAGACGCCGAGAAATGCTCAGACGGCAATTAGGCTTTTATGATAGCTGTGTAAAAGATTGTACTGAAAGGTTTTGATATTAATGAAATTCAACTGCGAGCTTAAAAGGGTCGTGGACGATTCTTATGATATAGAAATAGGCAGAAAATTGCAGGATACGCTGGTAAGCGACCTTAAAGGCGGTCTTGTGGGAAAGATAAAGAAATTTGCCGTTGTAACGGATTCTATCGTTGTGGATCTTTACGGCAGAGATATTTATGACAGGCTAAATGCCGCAGGTCTGAAAGCCGAGCTTTTTGTGATACCTGAGGGAGAAAAGTCCAAAACCAGGCAGATGAAAGAGTTTGTTGAGGACTCTATGCTTGAAAAAGGCTTTCGCCGTGACTGCTGTGTGGTAGCCGTTGGCGGCGGAGTTGTCACAGACCTGGCAGGCTTTGTTGCAGGAACATTTGGCAGAGGAGTGCCTTTTGTGAATTATGCCACAACGCTCCTTGCGGCGGCTGACGCTTCTGTGGGCGGAAAAACTGCCGTTGATACGCCCCTTGCTACAAATCTTATCGGTCTGTTCAATCAGCCCAAGAAAGTGTATCTCGATATAGACACATGGAAAACACTTCCTGAAAAACAGCTTTCAAGCGGCCTTTCGGAAACTATAAAGCACGGCTGTCTTGGTGATAAGGAGCTGTTTGAGTATCTTGAAAAAAACGTGGAAAAGGTGCTTGAATGTGACGGTGAAGCCTGCGAGTATATCGCAAAGAAAAACTGCGAAGTCAAGTACAAAGTGGTAATGAAAGACGAGAGAGAGTCGGGTCTGAGAGAGGTGCTTAATCTCGGCCACACTGTTGGCAGAGCTATCGAAACTGTGTCTGATTATAGACTATATCATGGCGAAGCTGTAGCTATCGGTATGGTGGCACAGGCAAGATTGGGCGAGAAGCTTGGTTTCATATCCCATGAAAATGAACAGCGTGTGGAAAAGCTTCTTGAAAGGGCAAAGCTTCCTACAAAAATACCTGATTATATTGACAGAAAGGCTCTTGTGAAAAAGCTTTATACAGATAAAAAGGTCCGTGACGGAAAGCTGAGATTTGTTTTCCAAAAAGAAATAGGCGAGATGATGTGCTTCGGTGAAAATCAGTACGGCAAAGAGATATCCGAGGAGCAGATTGCTGAAATAATCACAGAGATGTAACGGAGGATAGCGATGAACATAACTGTATTTCCGAAAAAACTCAGCGGACAGGTGACAGTTCCGCCCTCAAAAAGCGTTGCACACAGAATGGTGATAGCGGCGGCGCTGTCAAACGGCATTTCTGAGATAACAAATCTTTATCCCTCGGTGGATATCCTTGCGACTATGGATTGCATGAGGGCGCTTGGGGCGAAAATAGATTTTGACGGCGACAAGGCTGTGATAGAGGGCATAAAGGATATTCCTGAGAGCGCAGTTTTGGATTGCTGTGAAAGCGGCTCAACGCTGAGATTTCTTATACCTGTTGCTTGTGCGCTTGGGGTGGATACTCAGTTCATCGGCAGGGGCAGGCTTCCGCAAAGACCTATAACACCATATCTTGAAGAGTTTCCAAAGCATGGCGTAAGCTTTGAATACAACAACACTATGCCTTTTTCCACTAATGGAAAGCTCACAGGGGGCAAGTTCTATGTTGACGGTGGAATATCTTCTCAGTTTATCACAGGGCTTCTGTTTGCTCTGCCGCTTCTTGAGGAGGACAGCGAGATAATACTCACTTCTCATTTGGAGTCAAAGCCATATGTTGACATAACTCTAGGCACTTTGAGAGAGCATGGTTGTCAGGTGGAGGAAACAAAGAACGGATATTTTGTAAAGGGCGGTCAGCATTATATGCCTTTTAGTGGCAGAGTTGAGGGGGATTATTCTCAGGCGGCTTTCTTCAAGGTGGCAAATTCTTTGGGCAGTGATATTGATATCGCAGGGCTCTCTGAAAAATCTTTTCAGGGAGATAAAAAAATTGTTGAAATATGCGAGAAAATAGTGTATAATAAAAATGGCGGTTTGCAGCCTTTTGACCTCGATTGCTCGGATATACCCGACCTTGTGCCTGTTCTTACAGTACTTGGAGGCTTCTGCGAAGGAAAAAGCTATATACGAAATGCCGCACGTCTTAGGATAAAGGAGTGCGACAGGCTTTCGGCTATCTCACAGTGCCTTAACGCAATTGGCGGAAAGGTAACTGAGCTTGAGGACGGATTGGAGATAGAGGGCGTTGGCTCACTGAATGGCGGAGAAGTTGACAGCTTCAACGACCACAGGATCGCAATGTCAATGGCGGTGGCTGCCACAAGATGTACTTCACCACTGAAGATAAACGGTGCGGAGTGCGTCAGCAAGTCATATCCCGATTTCTTTGAGGTATATGAGAGCATCGGAGGAGAGATAAGCCGTGAGCCTTAACGTGGGCTAGTACAAAAATTTGTACTGATCTGGCGGGTATCTGCCGTTATTTATACAGGCTTTATAAGCTGACAGGAGGAAGTAAAATGTCATCAACATGGAACAACAATATAGGCTTTACCGTTTTCGGTGAGAGCCACGGCCCTGCAATAGGCGTTGTTATGGATAATGTACCGCCGGGGGAGAGCATCGACCTTGACAAGATATATCAATTTATGGCAAGAAGAGCGCCTAAGCAGAACAAGACCTCTACACAGAGAAAAGAAAAGGATATGCCGCAGATAATGTCTGGCTATTTCAACGGCAAGACTACGGGTACTCCTCTTTGTGCGCTTATAGCCAATACAGACCAGCATTCACAGGATTATTCAAATCTTTCAAGGCTTGCAAGACCAGGTCACGCTGATTATACAGGCGCATTGAGATACAGAGGCTTCAATGATGTAAGAGGCGGCGGACATTTTTCAGGCAGACTTACTGCGCCCCTATGCTTTGCAGGAGCAGTGGCAGGTCAGATACTTGAAAAAAGAGGTATCTATGTGGGCGCTCATATCGCAGAGATCCATGGCATAAAGGATAAGGCTTTTGACCCTAAAAGGACTATTTTCGAGCATTTGGGAGACGAGTATGGATGGACGATTATCGGAAAGGTAACCATACCTCTGCCCGTGATTGTTCGGGATAATGGAGGGGAATGGTATTTTTTCAGTTCTTCACGTAGGCGATCCAGGGCTTCCGTGGCCGAGCCGTATTGGTCGAGTAGGGTGACGAACCGGCTACCGATGATGGCACCGGCGGCATGCTTTTGGGCAGATTCCAAAGTTTGCCGGTTGCTGATGCCGAAGCCGATCATGCGCGGATGGGTCAGTCCCATTTGGTTTACACGGTCGAAGTAGGCCTGTTTGGTGCGGTCGAACTCTTTTTGTGCACCGGTAGTGGCAGCCGACGATACCATGTAGATAAAACCGTCCGTGTGCCGGTCGATGAGGCGGATACGCTCTTCGCTGGTTTCCGGCGTGATGAGCATGATGATTTTCAGCCCGTGGCGGTCGGCTATGGGTTTGAATGTTTCCATATAGTCCCGGAAGGGGAGGTCGGGGATGATGACCCCGTCTATCCCGCAGTCTGCACAGCTTTGGCAGAAGGCTTCGAAACCATAATGGAAGATGGGGTTGAGGTATCCCATCAGTATCAGGGGGATTTCCACGTCTTGCCGGATGTCTTTCAGCTCCTCGAAGAGGCGGTGAAGGTTCATGCCGTTTCGCAGGGCTTTCGTGGCAGCGTCTTGGATGACGGGGCCGTCGGCCATCGGGTCGCTGAAGGGGATGCCGATTTCCAACATGTCTATGCCCCGTGCGGCCAATGTGCGGATGATGTCTGCCGTACTTCCGGCCGTCGGGTGTCCGGCACAGAAATACAGGGAAAGGATGTTCTGTTTCTTCTCGTTGAATAGTTTGTTGATTCTGTTCATGATATATTGTATTTTAGTTCTCTGATATATTTTGTCCACGTAAATCTTTGATGAAATCGGAAAGGCGGCCTACGTCTTTCTGGGCCGTGGCCGTTTCAAAACGTGAGTTTAAGTCCACGCCCGCCCATGCGGGGTGTGAAAAGCTGCGAAGACGGTCCGTACTGTCCGGGCCGATGCCCCCGCTCAGGAAGAAGGGCGTATGTCCGTGGTAGTTTTGCAGGACATTCCAGTCGAACGTCCGGCCGCTGCCGCCAGCCGTGGGGCAACGCGTGTCGAAAAGGAAAAAGTCGCAATCCGCTTCGACACGCGGTGAGATCGGAA
>ENA-ORNR01002404-ORNR01002404.1-human-gut-metagenome-genome-assembly--contig:-NODE-2404-length-15345-cov-6.816874_pt1 | contig 15345 bp, 15 predicted proteins | sample MGYA00242114_ERZ509020 | MGnify/ENA primary metagenome ERZ509020 (study PRJEB26280, sample SAMEA2338758) | human gut metagenome | biome: human gut; feature: human-associated habitat; material: faeces...
ATAATTTATATGTCTATCATTTTATGTTTTCAATCCGACACAAAAGTAGCACACGCCCCGTATAATCGTAGGAGAAAAATCAGGCAAAAAGGTAGAGAATTTATGCAAATGACGGGCGGATAGTTTCATGCATGTTTGGAACTATTAGTTTCAACACCATTTGAAACAGTTTGTTACATTGTTTTCAAGCCACGAAACAAAGTATTTCAAAGAGTATAAACAATAGATGAAACAACAACCGATTGGATGATGATGAAAGAAAAAGAAAAAATCGTGAACATATTAGAAATAGAAGAAGATGATCAAAAAAGAAGTTGAAGGAGCCGCTATCCTATCTATATATAATGAGCTGAAAGATGAAATAAAGGCTATACGAACAGACATTCAGCATTTGAATATTCAGCAACCCAAGCAAGCTGAGGAGAACAAAGATTTAAATTCTCTGTTGAAGGAAACGATTATCAATGCTGTAAACGATACTATAAATACCCATATAAAAAGTAGAGAAAGCTATGCAGATGAAGTAAGTAGAAGATGCAAGAATACTATTGATTTTGCAATTGAGAGAGAAACCAAACTGATTAACAATGTATTATTTGCAAAACTCTCCCCTATTCTTCAAATCAACAAAAAGATAGATACCATAAATGAAAGACTTAACGAAATCGAAAATGATATACAGAAGAAACCCCAAAAATATAGGGAATACTACCAATCACAAATCCCCCTGTACAATATTAATTATTATTACTTGTTTCTTTTAGGTATTTGGCAATTTTCTTTTCATAGACCTGTATCAAAAGTATAATGCATTAAAGGAAAGGTATGAAATGGTTATGAGGAATATAAGTTCTGATAATGTATATCAATAAAAAAGGATACCGATAAAACGGCCACGGCATATGAGATGTTTATAAACAATCATCTTCATATGCCATATTAGTTTTAGGAACATTTACATAACATCCCTATTGAGTAGTGTAAAATAAACTGTGTCACGCATTATTTTTCTCTATAAAACTCATCGGTCGGGGAACGGCCAAGCGCCAAAGGGCGGGACCACCCCATAGCCGTCAGGCTAAGGAATCTTACTAAATAAAAGGTAGGTATTCCTATCCTTCTGAAGTTGTTTTAAATTTTAATGTCTTTCGCTCAAGTCTGACGGGTGAGTTATTGGAAAATTGTGCAAAGGAAAGTGGTTTTAAAAGGAGAAAATCAAAAATCACCCCCAGCATATTCATTGACATGTTGCTATACTGCGCTTCATTGAATACAGGGAAATACTCATTGTCTCAAACGGGTGCTTACTCGTTTGAGACTTTTGGAGTTTATGCTTCGAAGCAATCGATAGATGAGCGGTTCAATGTATCAGCCCAATCTTTTGTAAAATCAATCTTGTCGCATCTAATTGCCAATTACATATCTATTTCTCTGGAGAAATCCTATTTGTCACATTTTGAGCGAGTAAGAATAAAAGATTCCACTAAATTCATCTTGCCTGATTTTCTGAAAGAGTACTATCGGGGAACGGGTGGAAACGTCAAGACTTCCAAAGCCGGTATAAGCATCCAATTTGAATATGATATTAAAAGTGCATCTATCGTAGAGTTAGTTTTGACTGATGGCACTCGTAATGATATAACAGATGCCAAAGAAAGTTTAGATTGCATTGGAGCCGGTGATTTGATTATTCGAGCCTTAGGGTATTGTAGTCTTGCCGTACTTGAAGGGATAAAGCAAAGAGAAGCCTTTTTTATTTATCGTTTAATGCCTTCGTTGTCTGTCTTTGACTTTCATGGAGAAGAAATTAATTTCAAAAGAATCTATGAGAAGATGAGAAAGTATTCTATCCCTTACTTGGAAATGATTGTATATATCGGAAATAAGGAAAGGATAATGACACGTTTATGTATCAGTCTAGCTTCTGAAAAGGCTTACAATCAATGTCTGAATAAACTAAAAAAGGCTAATCAGAGGAGAAAGGACAATATCAGTGAGAACTCCAAGCTACGCTTCAAACTCAATTTATTCATTACGAATGTACCTGCTTATATCCTTTCTGCTAAAGATATACAAGAGTTGTATCATATCAGATAGCAAATAGAATTAATCTTTAAGCAATGGAAATCGACTTGTGGAATTCATCAGATACCAACGATGAAGGTGTACAGATTCCTATGCGTGTTTTATGCAAAACTCATATTGATACTTACTTGTTCGGCATTGGCGAATTTGCTTAACGCATACTATTACCACAAGAATAAAAAGCTTTTAAGCATACATAAATGTATGAAAACATTATGGAATAACTTTGGGATCTTACGTATAGTCATTAAAAAGGAAGAAAAAGAGGCTTATAAGAATTTTAGAAAACTTATTGATAAGGTGTCGGCAAATCATTGTCTTGAAAGGAAAAACAAAAAGTTGTCCTATATTGATTTATTCATCCGTTTCACGGAATCGTAAGATTGATTAACTTTGAAGTTAAAAGGCGAAATGCCCAAAGTATAGCCACTTGACACTTCGCCTTAATCGAAAAAACTTAATAGTTCTTTGTCATGTTGAAAAATACGAAATCAAACCCTGTTCCCAAAAGGAATGGGGTAAAAAAAGCTCTAAATGTAATGTTTTTAACTTTATTTTCAAATTAATAATTAATAAGCTTAGCCTGACGGCTATGAGGACCACCCGTCCCGACGAGCGTAAAATTACAATAATTTAAATCGCTCTCCAAACTTTATGGCTAATTGTTATAAGATTGTAGCCCAGTTAGCCAGTGGCATGGTCCACTTCTTCCGTATATTACGGTATGCAAGATAAACCAGTTTTTCAAGGGCTGTATCCGATGGGAACACACCCTTGTTTTTTGTTACCTTACGGATCTGTCTGTGATAACCTTCAACGGTATTTGTGGTATATATAAGTTTACGTATTACCGGAGTATATTGGAAGTATTCAGACAGTTTATCCCAGTTCTCCTGCCAGGCCCTGATAACGATATGATATTGTTCACCCCATTTTCCATCCAGTTTAAGAAGTTCATTCTCTGCAGATTCTTTATTTACAGCCTGATAGACGCATTTTAAATCCTTAAGGAATTCCTTCTGATTTTTGGAGCCTACATACTTGATGGAATTACGTATCTGATGTACTATACAAAGCTGTACGGCAGTGTTGGGATAAACACTTTGAATGGCTTCAGGAAAACCTTTCAAACCATCTATACTGGCTATGAGAATATCTTCTACTCCACGATTCTGAAGATCTGTCAGAACGCTAAGCCAGAAGTTAGCACCTTCATTTTTAGATATATACATACCGAGAAGTTCTTTGTGGCCGTCCTTGTTAATACCTAATACATTATAGATTGCACGGGATACTGCACAATCGCGTTCATCTGTCACTTTATAGTGAATGGCATCCATCCAGACTATTGGATACACTGAATCCAGCATACGGGATTTCCATGCCTTTATTTCCGGAAGTACACGGTCGGTAATAGCGCTGATTGTATCTGCAGAAACACGATTCCCAAGATTTTCTTCCATCCAGTCACTGATTTCCCTGGTGCTGTTTCCAAGAGCATAAAGACCAATTATACGGTCTGCAACCCCTTCTGCAAGAATAGTCTCGCGTTTCTTGATAAACTGGGGTTCAAAACTTGAATTACGGTCACGAGGGGTAGAAACCGTGACCTCGCCCAATAGAGTCTGGACCTGCTGTTGCATTTTACCATTACGGCGATTACCCAATTGGCGTTCTTCATCTGTAAGATGTGCGTCCATCTCACCTTCCAAGGCTGCATTCAAGATACTTGCCAATAAAGGAGCAAAAGCACCATCTTTACCTAACAAAGGCTTGCCAGCTGTTAGCTGCTCAATGGACTTGTTCTTGATACTCTCAAAATCAAATTCTTCTTTCATACAAAAAAACTGTGTTAGCAAAGTTAATATTTTATTTCTATTCTTTGCTGACACTGTTTAATTTACAGCCTTCCCTATTTAAAATTCTTAAGTAGAACAAGATTATAACAAAAATTTTCAGTTATTCTTGCAGAAGGTAGTATATGGAATCTTTACGTCAAGTTCATCACCTGTTGCTTTCTGTCTTTCTTCCAGCAAGGAGAACATTCTGTCCATTACTTTCCTGTACTTCTTTAACTTGGCCAGGTCTTCTTTTTCCGAAGGGTCTTTCTTGAGATCGTACAATCTTACAATATTAATTTTAGGATAAATAATCATCTTATATCTGTCTGTTCTTATCATTCTTTGCAGATTGATATATGCTCCGTATATAGACTTCTCTGTATACAATTTGTTCTTGTCCTCTCCTTTCGCCAGAGGCAGCAGCGATTTAAAATCCATATTATCTGTATATGAACTGCCGGCTATATCCAAAGAAGTAGCCATCGCATCCTGCAAATATACCAAATCATCGCAAATCCCTTTCTTTATACCGGGACCGGCTATAATCAACGGAACACGGACGCTGGAATCGTACATATTCTGCTTTCCTATGAAACCGTGGTCGCCAACGGCAAGACCGTGGTCGGCAGAAAATATGATATACGTATTATCATATTTGCCTGATTTCTTCAGGGCATCTATGATTTTGCCAATCTGTTCGTCCATGTGCGATATAATGGCATAATACTCCTGACGGTTCACCTTCACTGAATAACCAGTTCTGGGGAAAGGAGCAAGCTGCTCGTCTCTTAACCCTTCACCGCACCCTATTTCTTTATGATACGGATAAACAGGCATAAAATTGTCGGGGACACTTATCGCTTCCAACGGATACATATCTACAAAACGTTTGGGAGACTGACGTGGGTCGTGAGGTGCATTGAAGGCTATGTACATAAAGAACGGCTCATCTTTTTCTTTCGCCATATCTATATAGTCCAACGCATCGTCTTTCACTATTTCACTCCAGTGTTTACCACCTTCCCAATATCCGCCAAACTCCTCCTTGTATGGCTGCCAGTTATCTTCCTCTCCCTGTATGAATTTCCGGCCTTTGGGATTATTGGCGGAGTAGGCATATCCGGGCTTTGACTGCCTTGGCATACCTCCCCTTACGTTTCTTGCCACGTCAAAAACTTTTTCAGGATTTACGGGAACATGCCATTTTCCGGTCATGTATGTAGAATAACCTTCCTTTTTCATGTATTGAGGCCAGAATACAGGATTGGCAAAATCACGATTGACAACTGTCTTTTTATCAGCTACTGTTTTCTTCGCTTTCCACAAATAACGTCCGGTAGTAAGCATGGCTCTGCTTGCCGCCGAAATAGCCCCATTCCATCCGCCCTGATTGAAGGCGTGTGTGAAGAACAGGCCATTTTCTCTCAACTCGTCAAGATGAGGCGTATAAAGTTTATCATCACCTATATTGTTCATGCAGTTGTATGTCATGTCGTCGGCAAAAATAAACAGGACATTAGGTTTTTGTGCAGCATTTACATGCATAAAACTTACGGGCAATGTGCCTGCTGCCAGCAGCATTGCATTTCTCATTTTGTAATTCATAATAACATCATTAAATCGTTAAGTTCGTTCGGGGTTATTTGCTGCGCTACATCAGAAAGTGCCTTATCAGGAGCGCAATGAGATTCTATAAAAAGACCATGATAGTTATAGTCCAGAGCCTTTTTACAAAGTTCGGGAAGCAACTCTCTCCTGCCGGCTATATGGCTGGGGTCACAGTACAGGGGAAAATCAGGGAATACGACACGGATTCTATCAACAAAATCCCATAACGGGGTATTGCGGTAGGGAGTGTTGTCTTCCAGACAGAACCCTCTATGTATAAGGCTTATGCAATTTACACCTGCTCTGCACAGTCTATCTATACCTCCTTTCCACAGGGTCAAATCCGGACATACGGGATTTTTCACAAAGACAGGGACACTGCATCCTCTGAGTGATTCGGCCAGTTCGAACATCATAAAAGGATTTACCGTTGTACGTGCGCCAATCCACAATATGTCTATTCCGGCCTTTAATGCAGCATCCACGTGAGCAGGCAGTGCGACTTCTGTCGTTACCTTCATGCCGTACATCTTCTGCACTTCATTAAGCCATGGTAATGCACTGACTCCCACTCCCTCGAATGTACCACATCTTGAACGAGGTTTCCACAAGCCGGCACGGAATGTCTTTATTCCGACGGTTTTCAGCTGAAGTGCAGTCTCCATAACCTGTTCCCTGCTTTCTGCACTACACGGTCCGGCTACTATATCTAAGAATCCTGTCTGAGCTTTCATAATATTTCCGTTTTTTATTTTATTATATCGATGGCAGAAATTTTGCCGAATTTTTCATTGTCATTAAGACTCCATATAATGTTGCCTTCCTTGTCAAGTTCAAGCACCTGCGGACTTTCAGACAGAACGGCGTTTTTGTCATGTCCCTGCCAGTTGCATATGTATATTCCACCTCTTTCGGATTTTGCCATCCCCGCAACAAAGAACAGGCGTGTACCTTTTATATCGTCTTTCCCATATTTTAGTATAGTTTCATCCGATTTGAGATCTTTCTTCATAAGTACATGACCGTCGCCACAGGCTATCCAATATATATTATCCTTATCCTCAAGCACAGTAAACGGGTTTCCTTCGACTGCATATTTTCTTATCAGTTTACCTTCGGGAGATATTTCGTGAACTTCTTTATACTTCATTACGGGTACAAAATAGTTACCTTTATCATTCTTGCTTACCTGCCGGAACTGGGCATGAGCACGCTCTATTCCGGTATTATATTCTGTTTTTCTTATTATATTCCCCGCTTTATCCACTTCCATTATCACTGCCGGATTTCCTGCCCACGCCAGAAGGAAGTTGCCGCCGGGCAAAACCGACGCACTTTGCATCTCGCAACCGGAAGGTGCTTTTATGTCCCATATTTCCTCGTGATTTTTTGTTATAAGTTTTGCTCCTTTCTTATAAGAGAAAAGAACATTGCCTTCCGGAGTATAATTCACCGAATTACATTCCCAGCCTTGTTCCAGCCGGTGCTCCCACTCTATTTCTTTTGTACTTTTATCTATTATTACTATTTTATTCCACCCCGAACCGGCCAAAAGCAATTTGACGGATTCCTGTTTCATGGAAACAAACATAAGAAATATGGCTGCAAGATTTAATAATATACAACAACGACACATAGTAACAAGAATTAATTTGTTTAAAGAATGAGGGAGGAATCCTCCCACCATCATTCACTCTTTTATTTGTTTTTAAGTTCATTGAACAGTTCCATACCCTGTTCGGGAGTAATACCATTATGCACAACTGCATGCACAGCCTGCATCATTGCTGCGGGGAATTCGCTCTGAAAAACATTTCGTCCCATATCCACTCCGGCAGCCCCATCATTGACAGATCGGTAACACAACTCGAGAGCTTCCTTCTCCGGAAGTTTCTTTCCTCCGGCAATGACTACTGGAACAGGACAAGAAGCTGCCACTTTCTCAAAACCGTCGCAATAGTACGTTTTTACGATTGCCGCACCGTTTTCGACACATACTCGTGATGCAAGTGCAAAATAACGTGCGTCATGGGTCATCTGTTTTCCTACGGCGGTAACTCCCATTACAGGAATACCATATCTGTTGCCCAAATCTACTGCTCTTACCAGATTGGCCACGGTTATTTATAGCTTCCTGTTCCCCATCACCGGCAGAAAGCATGACAGCCATTGCCGAGGCATTGCATCTTACGGCATCCTCTATATCTATAAGCATATTGCGGTTCAGTTCCGTTAGTATGATCGAACCGGCATCATAGCAAAGACATACCGGCTTGTTTACACTTGCCGGTATAGATGTGCGCAGAATACCTCTTGTACACATGATACAGTCTACATACTGAACCAGAGGTACAATATTCAAATCTACTCTCTCCAGTCCGGAAGTAGGTCCCATAATAAAGCCATGCTCGAACGCAAGCATCACCGAACGTCCTATTGCAGGATTGAATATACGTGATAGTCTGTCTTTCATTCCCCAGCTCATGTTGGAAGCACCTTTTACATGAAAATCTGCTTGAGAAGCTTTACGGCCAAAGCCTAAATCGGATGCTTCTCTGAATCCGTCCATATCTGCCATAAATAACTTTTTTGTATTATATCCTTTTTATCAAAACTATAATGCTTCTGCAAACGACTAAAACATACAGCTCCATGAAGCTGCTCCACTGTCGGCATATCCTATCGAACGTTCTCCATAGTTGCGTGCACGACCGAAATCTGCTTTCATCTGTACTGTCGCCTCTGCCCCTTCGGCAGCAGCCTTTGCACCTGCTGACATTATTTCCTTTATATCCTCCGATGTACATTCGCCGATGGCTTTTACGGCCGGAACAAGGGCGTCCATCATAGTCTTATCTCCGGGCTTTGCCTGATTCTGGTGGCATACATTTGCCAGTCCGCCGGCAAACATCTTCTTAACACCTTCGGCATCCAGTTCAACATCTTGTACACAATCACTCATTCCAAGGAAGAAAGCTCCAAGCAACGTACTTGTAGATCCGCTTACCTGAAGCATTACATCGAATCCTATATCGCCAAGCATAGTCTTGAACTCTGTACCTATCCTTGCAGTTCCGACAATGGCAGTCATTGCAGTCACAATGACCTGACCGTGATCACCGTCGCTGATTACAGCGTCAATCCTTGAAAACTCGTCTTCTCTCAATGATATGTTTTTCAGTGCATTTTCAAGCATAAACCTGAAATCATCTATCGTAATAGTCCGTCTCATAATATCACTTACCTATATTAGTCCAATAAGGAGCATCAGAACGTTTGTTGTTGATATAGTCTATATGGTCATCATCAAGAACTGCCATTATCATCTGGAATCCGGGCTGTTCCTAAACTGTAAGTATTTCCTATATTCTACTTACGGCAATCTTTAGGCCACGTGCTTCCAGCTCCATGTATGCCTTACGGAATATTATATTCAGCTCCATGTGTATTGTGGCACCCACTCCGTTTATTATTAGCATCATATTATCTCCTGCTTTCGGTTTAAGCTGCCTGCATAGCAAATCAACCATTTCGGCTGCCGTAGCATCTGCCGATTCAAGCGGTTTCTGTCCGCCGCCACCTTCACCGTGTTGTCCCATTCCTATTTCCATAATACCTTCAGGAAGACTTTTGATGACTGCACTGTTTTGAGGATGAGAGCAGGCTCCTGTCGCAACGACCAGAGTAGCACAGTTCCTGTTGTATCTTTCTGCTATTTCTACAAGTTCGTCAAGAGACTTTCCTTCTTCGGATGCTGCACCAAGAATCTTAAACAGAGGAACACATCCGGCAAGGCCACGACGGTCGTTTATGTCCGCATCAATACCGGCACTTATGTCATCGTGAGAAGAACTTTTGCTACTCTGATACCGGCTCTTTCAGCCAGCTGACAAGCCATGTTTGCACTCATAACGCCTCCCGAATGGTTCAGAACGACAAGAAGAATACCCGATTCACGCTTCATCAGCTATAAAGCCTGAAAAAGACGCTGTGCTCCGGGTACAGCAAATATATCTCCAACAACGGAACAGTCCAACATTCCTTCACCGACAAAACCACTTAGGGCCGGCTCATGTCCGGAACCGCCCAATGTTACGATTGCCACCTTGTCATCACTTTTTGGATTAGCCCTTACTACTATATTTTCGGCGGCCAGTTTCACTTTGTCGCTGTATGCAAGCACATATCCTTCCAACAGTTCTGCTGTAATATTTTCTGTATTGTTTATAAACTTTTTCATAGTTTTTCCTCCTGTCCTGTTTATTGTTTTACTTCCATTAGTTCTATTGATATACCTTCTTCCTATATAAATGCAATAGTAAGCGTATCGCTACATACGGCAGGGCCGAAAATCACCTTCTTCCCCTTCTGTCCTTCTTCCAAAGACGTAACAGTATATGCTATGTGTCCCTATTTTTGTACAAGTTCGGGCATACAGCTTCCTTCCTCAAACTTCAGAGATTCTATACAGTTGGGACTTGCGTTGAAATCTGTAAGCCATACACTAAGGCCTTCGTTATAAACTGCACCTTCCGGTATTTTATCGGTTACAAGACCGATATGATTAAAAGTTCTCATGATTTTGTTTTTTAAAGGTTAATATTTTTTTTGATTTATATGATAAGAATCCAAATATCACAACTGCAACAAATGCCGTACATATCCATACAAACAGATTTGATATACTGTCATTATGACCGTAAGAGTGCATTCCGCTAAGGAAATAGTTTACTCCGAAGAATGTCATCAGTACTGAGGATATGGCCAATACGGACAGAAAGTTGAAAAGCCATTCCTTTACATTTGCATCCAACCTCAACAAGTGTATATGAGTAACAATGGCATACACAACCATCGTTATGAGTGCCCATGTTTCCTTAGGGTCCCATCCCCAGTATCTTCCCCACGACTCATTTGCCCAGACTGCTCCGAGAAATGTTCCCGCTGTCATAAGTACAAGGCCTATCCAGAGTGCCATCTCGTTCATTATGGAAAACTCCTGTATTCTTGTAACAAGATTTTCCTTTCTCTTTGAGGCGAAAGACATAAGAGCAAGATTTACAATGCCGATAAGACATCCCAGCCCGAAGAAGCCGTAAGAAGCCACTATCACTGCCACATGAAACATGAGCCACGGTGATTTTAGTACAGGGACAAGAGTGGTTATCTGAGGATCCATCCAGTTGAGACCGGAAACAAACAGTACTACTCCTCCAAAAAGTGTAGCCAAGGAGAAAACAAGCATACTGCGGTGTAAAAATACAAAACCGGCCATTATCATGGTCCATGCCACATATACCATTGTCTCATATGAATTGCTCCACGGAGCGTATCCGCCTATATACCACCGCATGCCTATTCCGTATGTATGAAACAGGAATACGGCAATGACGCCCGCTATCAGAAACAATCTGACATATCTGTTACGAAATACTCCCAACAATCCGCATAATGCATACACAAGTGTCAAGCCTCCAAGAACGAGATACCCTATATGGCTGTATTTGAATATATTCAGTTTGTTGTACCGTATCTCAGCCTCAAGTTTACCATGCGAAATATCCACACCGTCTGCCTTGGCCTGCTGGTATGTATCAATCATGTCTATAACTTTATCGGCTCCGCTCCAGTCCTTACTTTGTATTGCCACGGCAACCTCTTCAAGATACCAGTTGAAAATTATCGACACAAACATGGAGTCTTTTCCTCTGAAATTGCTCAAGTCATCTCCCGGAGAAAACCACTCATGATTTTCATCACCGCTCAAAGGAAAAAGATTCAGATGCTTGCGGTTGGCCACCTGACTGAAAATATTAATCCGTTCGTCAAGTTTCAGAATATCTTTTTCAAGTCCGTTCCTCTCTGACGGACTTTTACGATAAATAGTCTCAAGGTCTTTTGATAATTTATAGTTTTCAAGAGAATCAAAGACCTCTACATACAAACAGTATGGAGATGACAGTCCATATAGCGATGCAAGTTCGCTGTTATCCAGTTCAAACAGCGGGATATTCATCCACACGTCAGGCATTATAAGCAAGCTGATGAGAAACTGATCCGAATCAAGACTTCCTATCCTGTCTGATTTATGAAGTTTGCGCAATATTTCGGATGAATATGTATTGAACGGCATCATGCGTCCGTTTACAGCCTGTACCGGCAGCTTTCCGAATTTTGAGGCATGAGTCTCGTCTATTTTATACCGTTCGGCTATCGACACGGCATCACTCCTGCCGGCATACGCAGGGAAAAACATACACAGCAACAGAAGCGCAAGCAAGAACCTGTTGTTCAAACGCTTCAGCCTGCGGTACAAAAAGCGGAAACGTCCCTCAGGCTCAACCAAAGACAGAACAAGACCTGCAAACAGAATGATATATCCGGTATATGTAATCATCCTTCCTGCCGAATCGAAATTTACAGTAAGAACACTTCCTTTCTCGTCCTTGTCGAAAGATGACTGGAACAGTCTGTACCCTTTTATGTCAAGAACATTGTTCATGTAAATATGTGCATCGAAAACATTGTCTCCTGACTGTACCGTTATCATGCTCTCGTATGATGAAGGACTGTTGGAACCAGGGTATCTTTTCATTATAAAATCGTTCAGCGTAACACTGAAAGGCAACTCTACCGTATTTACTTCACTGCCGTTGCGGACAAGCATTACATTTGAAGACTCTCCCTCACGTACATGCAATATCCCTTCCTTGCTGAAAAGATGTGTGACCATTGCACCGGTGAGGATTACAACAAAAGCCGAATGAACCAGAAACAGACCTGTTCTTTTCCTTCGCAGATACTGATATTTACCGGCATACAAAAAGAAAACGGTAACTAGCAGTACTTGCACAAATATCATCAGTGGAGAATAGTAGAACATGTCTTTGGCAACCATTGTTCCATAGTATTTTTCAACAAACGTTGCTGATGCAAGCAATAAGGCATATATTATAAAAAAAAGCAAAGCTGCATTAAACGACGAGAAGAATCCTGTCAGGGATTTGAGATTTTTTTTCATACACAAAGTTTTTACATATTTTAGTTACAAATTTGTGCAAGGTCTCTACAAGAGACCCTGCACAACTGCATTTAGAAAAAGTTATTCCTCTATGATAACTCTGAAACCCACATTGAATACACGCTGATACGGATAGAATCCTTTACGGGAGTATGAAGTTGAGAATTTTGGTCTCTCTATGAAAGAACCTCCACGCACTACCTTATAATCGGCAGTTTCCTTGCTGTCTTCCTTATAAGGATATGGAAGATAGTCCGAACGTGTCCACTCTCCAACATTTCCATGCATACAATAAAGTCCGAAAGGATTGGCCTCATACTTCTTGCCGCCAATCATAACAAGGCTTCCGTCGTCCACACTTTCCTCTTTGGGGAGGAATATATAATGCTTGTACATCGGATGATTAGAACTCATAGGCTGAGGATCAACACCCGCTACTGCAAACTTCAATGTGGTCTTGTCCGCCAGATTGTCTTTACGGCCGAAATCGGCGTACATGTCTCCATACCAGAAGTCGCTGTCACTGCCGGCACGGCATGCCCACTCCCACTGCGCCTCGGTAGGCAATGTAATGTTCAGTCCGGTTCTTTCACTCAATTTCCTGCAAAATTCCATGGCATCGTTATAGCTTACCCTTATGACAGGCTGTTGAGGTTCATTTGCCGGATAACCTTGTACCACATGGTCTTTCCACTGCTGATCCACATAGCGGCTGTCATGTCCGGGGAATATCACGTTGTACTGCTCGTTGGTAATCTCAAGTTCTGCCATCCAGAAAGGTTTGTCTATCCTGACCTTAGATGTAGGATAAGTATCGGAAGGTCCATTATAGCTACCCATGACAAACTGTCCGGCAGGAATATGCACAAACGTAATTTTTACTCCCGGTACTATTTCCACAACCTTACGGGTTTCTCCTTCCGCATCCTGTCTGCTTTTTGCTTCTGCCGCATCAAACGGCCATCCTTTTGCCTTAATATTCTTTACCTTTATTTCTTTCAAAGACTCCGGCATCTCAGGGGTAATGTCTCCTTTGCTCTTCAGATAAGAAGCATAGTCAGCAAGTTCCTTTTTCCAATCTACTCCCGCACCATTGCCATACTTATCTGTAAGTTCCTTACGACGCTCTATCTGGTCAAAACTCTTGTACGGAACATTGTTAAGTACATTTGCATTGAAATAACCTTTATCCGGAGCATTGTAGTCTATCCAGTTATACAATGTACGCCATTCCTTGTCTGTAAGTTTTACGTTATAATGTCCACGTTTAAGCATACGTACCAACTCGCTTGTATTGGGATGGTATTCATATGGCTGAAGAACAACCATATCTCCCTCGCCTCCCTGACGGTGAACATAAGGATGAAGGTTGAGATATGATGTTCCGTAACCGAACTTGTCCTTTTCTCCGCCGACAAGACTGAAAGTCTTTTCTCCGTTATGACATGCTATACATGCACGGTCCAGAATGGGCTGAATCTCCAAATCGAATGTAAACGAACGCACTCCACCCTCAGGAGGTGTAAGTTTACTTGGAACTTTTTGGGATGCTATTACACGTTTGGGGATGGCTATCTGATTCTGGTCCTCATGGCATCCTATACATGAAACCACCTCTCCGGGTTGTCCGGTCACCCAACTTCTCATCCACTGGACAGCCACTCCATCCTTATCTATTGGCTGGATAGAAATAGGTGTATTTGCAGGAGCCTTGAATATTACGGAACCGTCCTCTTCCACCGGAACAGTACCAAGCAGACGTTTGATGTCCCATCCGGACTGTATTCCGTGCCAATCATGGTTAGACTTGGTCTTAACGTACGCATATTCGTAAGCATGAAGCCTTAACTCTTTCACCGTACCACGTGGAATACCTTTCAAACCTTCCCCCTCGTATATATCCTGAATAAAAAAAGTAGCTTCTTTCTCACCAAGTTTCATTCTGTCGGGAATGGCTGGAGGTGTATTACATTTCTTTACTAAAGTAGGACTTATATATCCCTCGCCTTCTGTCTCCCAAATACATGTAACATTATCAAAGGCATCCACCAGATATATACCCCAAAGAGAGTTAGGACTTAGTTTAGCAGCTACAAGGAAATACTTGTCGTTAAGAACAGTAGGTTTGATAAACTGTGGCCACACTCCATCTACAAGACGATCTTTTATTTCTTCCTTGATCGGACGATTCCGGTATGGAATCTCCTGTACGATTCCCAGAACACTCTTTCTTCCTTTTGCGGGATCAAACACAATCATGCGTCCGGAACGTGCAACCCCGTGATGACCGGAGATTATACCGACAAAAGCTGAACCATGCCCGGGAATAGGCTGAACATCAAAAGTGCTGTTGGGAAACATGGAACCACTGCCATAAAGAGCCTTGTTCTCAGTTCCATCGGGATTCATGTGCATCACAATACGGGAATAGTAGTGTGTAAGATCTGTATATTCCCAGCGGGTGTACATTACACGTCCGTTGTTCATTATCACCGGATTCCAATTGGCATCCTGATCAAATGTAAGGCGTCGCAAACTCTTATTCTTTGGATTATAGATGATAAGATTCCCTACCGGAGCATTACCATTTATACATGGTACTCCCTGATAGCCTATATTGGATATTGCAATAATACGACCATCAGGCAGATATGTACCGTCATAAAATTCCAAATCAGGCTCTTCATTATCTATTAGAGGTCTGAAACCTGTACCGTCCAGTTTTACTTCAAACACGTTCCAACGCTTGTCTCCCTGTATTTGGGTAAACATCATCCTATCACCGTCCCA
>ENA-ORNR01002406-ORNR01002406.1-human-gut-metagenome-genome-assembly--contig:-NODE-2406-length-15342-cov-3.820566_pt1 | contig 15342 bp, 10 predicted proteins | sample MGYA00242114_ERZ509020 | MGnify/ENA primary metagenome ERZ509020 (study PRJEB26280, sample SAMEA2338758) | human gut metagenome | biome: human gut; feature: human-associated habitat; material: faeces...
CTTGGCAAACATGCCGTAGCCCTTTTTGCCCACCTCGCTCATCCGCTGGGTATATGCGGCGGCAAGGTCCAGCTCCCGCGTTTCCCAACGGGGCAGGAAAGCCAGCTCCGGCCGCTGGCTCTGCTCTGAATAAGCGGTCTGGAACAGTTTGTCCAGTGTCAGACCGCACAGCGCCTGCAGAAAGGCCAGCTCGCTGTCCAGCGCACTCTGCAAAACGGGGGAGAGCTGTCCGGCAGCCGCCTGCCGCACCATCTGGTGGAGGCGTTCAAATCCACGCTGGAGGAGGCCGCGTTCGCGGATGTCATCGTCAAGGTGGCCGACGCGGGCGACGCACAGGCAGCCGAACAGCTGGCCGTGACCGATGAGGTGCTGGGCAGCCTCGACTGCGCGGACATCCCCCAGCTGGTCGTCTACAACAAGTGCGACACCGCCAACACCGTGGCCTTTGACCCGGACATCCTGCTGACGAGCGCGAAAACCGGCTACGGTCTGCCCGCACTGCTGGCAAAGCTCGACGAGGTGCTGAACCACCGCGTGCGCACGATCGAGATCGTGCTGCCCTATGACAAGCTGGCGCTGGCGGACATTCTCCGCAGCCGCGGCAGCGTCGCCGCGGAGGAATACCGCGAGGATGGCGTGTATTACCGCGGCACAGTCAAAATTGACGATTTGCATCGGTTTGAGGAGTTTTTGGTGTAAAATCCTCGCGGTAGGGGCCGGACATGTCCGGCCCTGCACCTTCCCATAAACGCCTGCCCGCTGGATACCTCTGGGCCGGGCATGCCCGGCCCCTACAACCCTGCAACTCTGCAAATATCGGCTCTTTACTTTTTATAAAATACCTGTTACAATAGGAACATTCATATATATAAAGAGGAGTGGACTATCCATGCAGAGAACGGAACTTGCATCGCTGTACAAGGCCACCCCTGCAGACGGCACCAAGGTCACCGTCTGCGGCTGGGCCAAGACTGTGCGCGATTCTAAAAATATCGGCTTTATCTCGCTGTCCGACGGCAGCTGCTATAAGCCCGTCCAGATCGTTTTTCAGGCCGACAAGCTCACCAACTATGCCGAGATCGCCAAGTGCGGTCTGTACACGAGCTTTGAGGTCACCGGCAGCGTTGTTGTGACCCCGGGCGCCAAGCAGCCCTTTGAGATCAATGCGGATGAAATCACCGTGCTCGGCCCCTGCGGCGGCGACTATCCGCTGCAGAAAAAGAAGATGGGCATGGACTACCTGCGCACCATGACCCACCTGCGCCCCCGCACCAACACCTTCAACGCTGCGTTCCGCGTGCGCGGCCAGGCGGCGTTCGCCCTGCACCAGTTCTTCCATGAGCACGGCTTTACCTACGTGCATACGCCGATTTTCACCGGCTCTGACTGCGAGGGCGCCGGTGAGATGTTCCAGGTAACCACCCTTGACCTCAACGATATCCCCCGCAACGACGAGGGCGGCGTTGACTACACGAAGGACTTCTTCAAGCGTCCTGTCAACCTGACCGTTTCCGGCCAGCTGGAGGCCGAGGCCATGGCCATGGCGCTGGGCAACGTCTACACGTTCGGCCCCACCTTCCGCGCCGAGAAGAGCTACGACACCCGCCACGCCGCCGAGTTCTGGATGATCGAGCCCGAGATGGCCTTCGCCGACCTGAACACCTATCTCGAGACCGCTGAGGCCATGACTCGCTACGTCATCCGCTACCTGCTGGACAACTGCCCCGACGAGCTGGCCTTCTTCAACCAGTTCTTTGACAAGGGCCTGATCGAGCGCCTCGAGCTGGTCGCATCCAGCGACTTTGCCCGCGTGACCTACACCGACGCCATCGAGCTGCTGAAGAAGAACAACGACAACTTCCAGTATAAAGTCGAGTGGGGCACCGACCTGCAGACCGAGCACGAGCGCTACCTGACAGAGCAGATCTTCAAGAAGCCCGTGTTCGTCACCGACTACCCGAAGGAAATCAAGGCATTCTACATGCGCCAGAACGAGGACGGCAAGACCGTGGCCGCCGCCGATATGCTGGTTCCCGGCATCGGTGAGCTGATCGGCGGCTCTCAGCGTGAGGAGCGCCTCGACGTGCTGGAGGCCCGCATGAAGGAGCTGGGCCTGAACACCGCCGACTACGACTGGTATCTCGACCTGCGCCGCTACGGCAGCGTCAAGCATGCGGGCTACGGTCTGGGCTTTGAGCGCCTGCTGATGTACGTCACCGGCATCCCCAACATCCGCGACGTCATCCCCTTCCCCCGTACCTGCGGTGGTTTTTGATGCAGCCCATTGCCGCACCGCTGCTGCAATGGTTTGACGCAAACAAGAGGCTCCTGCCTTTCCGGCAGGAGCCTTCTGCGTACCATATCTGGGTCAGCGAGATCATGCTCCAACAGACCCGTGTGGCAGCGGCTATCCCCTATTATGAACGCTTTATCGCGGCTTTGCCGGACCCCGCCGCGCTGGCGGCCTGTGAGCCGGACGCCCTGCGCAAGCTGTGGCAGGGGCTGGGCTACTACAACCGCGTCAACAATATGCAGAAGGCTGCCCGCATCGTCTGCGAGCAGTACGGCGGCGACCTGCCCGCCGACTACGACGCCTTGCGCAGTCTGCCGGGCATCGGTGACTACACGGCGGGCGCGGTGGCCAGCATTGCGTTTGGCATCCCCGTCCCCGCGGTGGACGGCAACGTCCTGCGCGTTTTTGCGCGGCTGTACAACGACGACGCGGACGTTATGGCCCCGGCAACGAAGAAAGCCTTTACCGTGCGGGTGCTGGACCAGATGCCCAAGGCCACGCCCGGCCCCTACAACGAGGCCCTGATGGAGCTGGGTGCGCTGGTCTGCATCCCCGGTACGCCCCACTGTGAGGAATGCCCGCTGGCCGATTTGTGCCGGGGCTATGCGGCTGGCCGGGCGGACCAGCTGCCTGTGAAGCCCGCACCCAAGGCCAAGGGCAAGGTGCCCGTGACGGTGGCGTTGATTGAAAGTGAGCAGGGATTGCTTTTGCAGCGCCGCCCCGCACGGGGACTGCTGGCCGGATTGTGGCAGCCCGCAGCGTGGGAAAAAGCGATGACGCGGGACGAGCTGACCGCCGCACTGGCGGGCATCGGTGTACAGGCCGCGCTGGACGAGCCCCTGCCCCCCGCAAAGCACGTATTTACGCACAAGATTTGGGAACTTGGCGGCTGGAAGGGCACCGCCCCCGCCTGTGCTCTGCCCGACGGGTATGTCTGGGCCGCGCCGGAGGATTTGGCAGAGGTCTACCCCGTGCCGAATGCGTTCGGGGCGTATGTGAAGGCGAAGTGAGGGTGAGTTTCTCATGGCCATGAACGGCCAGAGCCCCTCAGGCCTTGCGGGCTTTGCTCGTTTGCCGCTATGTATGACCTCCCGTGGGCTGTGCGCCAGCCACACACCTCCCCGGAGCGGTCAAGACCGCTCCCTACAAGCCGTTTTAAAACAATTCCGCCGCCCTGTAGGGGCCGGGCATGCCCGGCCCGCGGCCTTCCCATAACCGCCCATATACCATACACGTCCGAGCCGGATATGTCCGGCCTCTGCCGCCATTTGATCCACCCCCGAAAGGAGCACCCCTTACTATGCCATCCATCACCGGCCTGACCGCCGCCGAGGTCGAAGCGCGCCGCGCGGCGGGGCAGACGAACCAGCCGCCCAAATCCCAGACCAAAACCACCGGCGAGATCGTGCGGGATAACGTCTGTACCTACTTCAACCTTGTGTTTCTGGTGCTGGCCGTCATGCTGGCGCTCGTGCATTCCTGGCTGAATATGGGATTTCTGGGCATCGTGTTCTGGAATACCCTCATCGGCATTGTGCAGCAGCTTCGCGCCAAGCGTACCATCGACAAGCTGACGCTTGTCTCAGCGCAGAAGCTCCGCTGCCTGCGCGACGGCCGGTGGTGCGAGGTGCTGTCCGACGACCTTGTGCAGGCCGAGAACGAGTTCGGCTCTTACGTGGCGCAACGTAAGGATATCCCCTTGGAGGAACATCGCCGCTACAACGCCAAGATCAAGCGGCAATTGGCGGACGCCGGTTTCAACGTGCCTCTGTTCACCTCGGACGGAAGCTGGTTGTTCGAGGGCGGTTCCACCCCGGGAGCGTTGCCTACGGCGAACGGGGAGAGTAACGTGGAGAACTTGAAAAAGGTGGTGAACGAGTATCACGGGGGAGTAGGCCCGTATATGGTAGCCGAGTTTTATCCCGGTTGGCTGATGCACTGGGCGGAACCATTCCCCGATATAAGCGATTCCGGCATAGCGAGGCAGACGGAGACGTACCTCCAAAACGATGTCTCTTTCAATTTCTATATGGTTCATGGCGGTACGAATTTCGGTTTCACCAGTGGCGCCAATTACGACAAGAAGCATGATATCCAGCCGGACTTGACCAGCTACGACTACGACGCCCCGATCAGCGAGGCGGGTTGGGTGACCCCGAAGTTCGACTCGATCCGCAACGTGATCCGGAAATACGTCACTTATGACGTCCCCGAGGCCCCAGCCCCTATACCGCTGATCGAGATCCCGTCGATCTCCTTGACGAAGGTAGCCGATGTGTTGGCCTTGGCGAAAGAAGGGGAACCGGTAGCGTCTCCGACACCTCTCACGTTCGAGCAATTGAACCAAGGATACGGCTACGTCTTGTACTCTACCCATTTCAACCAACCCCTGAAAGGCCGTTTGGAGATACCGGGCTTGCGTGATTACGCTACGATCTACGTGGATGGCGAGCGTGTCGGCGAGTTAAACCGTTGCTTCAACCAATATGCGATGGAAATCGATATCCCGTTCAACGCTACCTTGGACATCTTGGTGGAGAACATGGGGCGTATCAATTATGGCGAGGAGATCGTACGCAATACGAAGGGGATCATCAGCTCGGTCAAGATTAACGGCAGCGAGATATCGGACTGGAAGATGTACAAGCTCCCGATGGACCGGATGCCGGCTTTGGTCTCCGGCGAACCTTATGTCTATAAGAATGGCTCGCCCGAGGTAGCGGCGTTGGGGAATAAGCCGGTTCTCTACGAGGGAACCTTCCATCTGTCCGATACCGGCGATACGTTTATCGATATGGAGGATTGGGGAAAGGGCATTATTTTCATCAATGGCATCAATATCGGTCGCTATTGGTACGCCGGCCCTCAGCAAACGCTTTACATACCGGGCGTATGGCTGAACAAAGGAGAGAATAAAATCGTTATTTATGAGCAGCTGAATAATGACCGGAAGTCGAGCGTACGGACGGTCAAGACTCCTGTCTTGACAAAACTAAAGAAAATTACAGCCATGGAGAAAAAGAATCGTTTGATGGATAAAGCGGTAAGCCCGTTTAGCGTGGATGAGACGATGCGGCGGATCGAGGAGATTATCAAGTCTCAAGGAGGTTCCGTGTTCGCCGTGTTCGATCATGGGCGAAACGCTAGCGAGGTAGGGATGAAGCTGCCTCCGAATAAGGTGATCGTCTTCGGCTCGCCGAAAGTCGGGACTTTATTGATGCAGCAAGATCCGTCTATCTCTTTGGAGCTGCCGCTACGTATCTCCGTTTGGGAAGATGCGGACGGCAAGGTTTGGATCGGTTCCCCGAATCTGGAGACGATCGCCTCCGAATACGGGATGGAAAACAGCGGCGTCATCGAGAAGATGCAAGAGGCCGTAACGAATATCGTGAGTAAATCGATAGCCGGCAGCCGGTAAGGCTCATGGATCTAATGCGATAAGAGCTTAGGAGGATGTCGGTAAAACGGCGTCCTCTTTTGTTTTATATGGCCCAAGAGACTCGTTTACCGTGCTGTAGATTGATAATAAGGTTTAAAAGTCTTCGGAAAAATTAGGAATAGATTGTATTTTTTTTATGCGGTTTTTAACATATTGTTGATTCTTGTGAAGGTGTCTTTTTGTTAACAAGAATAAGCCTTATTGGGTCTATAATAGCTATTTGTACGAACACATATCCGCAAGTTCAAGGGAATGTGAAAAAAATATGCATACTATTGTTGTTTATTAAGAATAATAATTTATATTTGTACCCGTATCCGAAGAGTGGATATAATTATTAATGTTAACCTATTTTTGTGTTATGATGAACAAACAGTTGGCTTTTGTTAAAAGCGGGCTGGGTTTGGCACTTTGTTTCCTTATGGTCGGTGCGGGTGTAACCCCTCCAATCCATGCGTCTAACGCGAATGTGTCCATCTCCCAACAAGCTAAGAAAGTTACCGGTACGGTAACTGACGCAAAGGGTGAACCCCTTTTGGGTGTAAATGTTGTAGTAAAAGGTACTACAAACGGTACGATTACCGACCTTGACGGTAAGTATTCCTTGGAAGTTGAGCCCAACTCCATTTTAGTCGTTTCCTACATTGGTTATGTATCTCAGCAAATTCCTGCTTCGGGAGAAGTGGTAAATGTGACATTGAAAGAAGATACGCAAAACCTTGATGAGGTCGTAGTAGTAGGTTACGGTACGCAGCAGAAGAAAGATATCACAGGCTCCGTGGCAGTAGTCGATACGAAGGACCTTTTGGCATCTTCCGGATCTTCCGCTACCCAGCAGTTGCAAGGTAAGGCGGCCGGTGTATATATCGGTCAGACCGGTTCTCCGGGTTCTCCTTCAATGGTTCGTATTCGTGGTATCAATACGGTTAATGATAACGGCCCATTATACGTAATTGACGGCGTGTCAACACGTAATCAGGATCTAAGTACTTTGAATCCGAACGATATTGAGAGTATGCAGGTATTGAAGGATGCCTCTTCTGCCGCTATCTATGGTGCGCAGGCTGCGAACGGTGTTATCTTGATCACGACGAAGAAAGGTACGAAGAGCGGGCAACCGAGATTAACGTACGACGGTTATATTGGTGTCCAGAAGACGGGTAAGAAATATGACGTGTTGAATTCTATGGATCGCTTGAACCTAGATTGGGAGGCGCAGAAGAATAATATTGCTATGCGTGATATCGGAGGTTATCCAAGTAATCCTCAATTTGGTACGGGGGATAGACCTTCTATCCCGAATTACTTGACACAATCAGGTGCTCAGGGTTCTACTACAATAGATCCGAGCGACTATGATTATCCTACTACAACTTACGCACCATTCTCAGATACGGACTGGTGGGATGAGTTAGATCGTGCCGCCATGATTCAAAATCACCAGATCGGCTTGTCCGGTGGTACGGAAAAGGGACAGTATAACTTAAGCGCAAACTATTTCAAACAAGACGGTACGGTAATTGATTCTTACTATCAGCGTTATCAAGTGCGTGCGAATACCTCTTTCAATGTACGTGACTGGTTACGTGTGGGTGAGAACTTAACGTATGCTTTCACGAAAGATAATGGCTTGAGTGCGAATGGAGCGGAATCTAATCCTTATTCGTGGACATATCGTGCTTCTCCTTGGGTTCCGGTATATGATATCGCAGGTAATTTCGCTGGATCAAAGTTCTCCGGTACGGGTAACTTCCAGAATCCGGTAGCCAATCAAGTCCGTAATAAGGACAACTATTATACTCGCAACCGTATCTTTGGTAACTTATGGGCTGAGGCGGATATTTTCAAGGACTTGACATTCCGTACGAACTTCGGTATCGACTATACGAACCGGTATTATTATCGCATGGAAAAGAAAAATCCGGAGTTCTCAGAGTCTATGGGACAGAATAACTTTGAGGAACAAAGTGAGTTTAATTATCGTTGGGTATGGACGAATACGTTGACCTATAACAAGACTTTTAATGATATCCATAAACTTACCGTTCTGTTAGGTACGGAGGCTATCCGTGACGGTCTGGGACGCAAGTTGACCGGTCGTCGTTACAATTATTTGTTTGAGGATAATACGAATAGTTGGGTGCTGAATATGGGTGAGAATAACAACCAGCGTTTGGCGAATTCCGAATATAAGGGTGAGTTTGCTTTGTTTGGCTTGTTCGGCCGTGTAGATTATTCTTTCAATGATAAATATTTGTTCACAGGTATCATCCGTCGGGATGGTGTATCTCGTTTCTCAAAATCTAATCGTTATGGTGTGTTCCCATCCGCTTCTTTAGGTTGGCGTATTTCCCAAGAGGATTTCATGGAAAGTACGAGAGATTGGTTGGACGATTTGAAGTTGCGTGTCGGTTATGGACAGACAGGAAACTCTGAGGTTCCTCGTATTACGAACTATGCTATGGAACTTGCAACTTACCCGAAACGTTCTGACTACGATTTGAACGGACAGAATAATTCTACTACAACAGGTTTCATCTTAGATAAATATGGAAACGAGGATACCAAGTGGGAGTCTACAGAGATGTGGAACGTCGGAGTGGACGCTACTTTCTTAAATGGTAAATTCAATATTGGTGCTGAGTGGTATTGGAAGAAGACAACGGATATGTTGATCGAGGCTCAATATTCAGCGTTTGCTAACCCGGAGATCAAGAAACCATATATCAATTTCGGTGATATCAAGAATACGGGTGTCGATTTGAACTTGAATTATAGAGATTCAAAAGGTGATTGGTCTTGGGACGTAAGTTTGAACCTTTCCCATTATAAGAACGAGGTACTGCGTATCTCGGAGTCGGATGATGCCTCTTTGTGGGGAGCGGGAACTCGCTTGGATGGAAACGTGACCCGTACGACGAAAGGACATGCTATCTCTGAGTTCTATGGTTACAAGGTGAATGGTTTCTATGAGAACGTTGACGAGGTTTTGGCCTTGCCGCCTCTAGGACAATCCGGATTGAACGCTGAGTCCGCCAAGGCTTGGGTCGGTAAATTTAAGTTTGATGATGTGGATAAGGATGGTAAGTTGACGGAAAGAGACCGTACGTTCATCGGTTCTCCCCATCCTGATTTGATCGCTGGCTTAAACGCTACGGTTACTTGGAAAAACTGGGACTTCACGATGTTCTGGTATTCAACTATTGGCAATGACCTGTTTAACAATACGAAATATTTTACGGACTTCTGGATGTTCAACGGTAACAAGTCTGAGCGTATGCGTGATCAATCTTGGACTCCCGGTGCTGATAATAGCAATGCCATTTTGCCGATCTTGGATTCGAACGATGGTTATTCTGGTAAATTCTCGAACTCTTATTACGTAGAGAATGCTTCGTTCTTGCGTTTGAAGAATGTGGTTTTGGGTTATACGCTTCCGAAGAGCGTGTTATCTAAGGTGGGTATCCAAAACTTACGTTTGTATGTACAAGCCGAGAATTTGCTGACTATTACCGGTTACTCTGGATTGGATCCGGAATATACGAATGCGGATATGGGCAAAGAAAGTGGGGGAGACCTACAGAGAGGTGTTGATATGGGTGGATGGCCTTCAACGATGCGTTTCTTGTTCGGTGTAAATTTCGCTTTCTAATGTTTAGGGATTTGATTAACTTTTAAAATGAATTTTATTATGAAACACAACAAATATATATTAGCGTTGGCTTTTGCCAGTATGCTGACTTTAGGGTCTTGTGGCGATGATTTCTTGGGAAAGGAGCCGCAAGGAGTTTTGACCCCGGAGGCTTTGGCGAATGCTCAAGGTGTGGAGTTGCTGGTTACTAGTGCTTATGCGGGTTTAGCCTCTCCTGTGGAAGGATACGATCCCTATCAAGCTTCTCCGTTTAACTGGGTATGGGGTGGTATTTATGGGGGTGATGCTAACAAGGGATCAGACCCTAACGACCAATCTACGGTGAATGAGATAGAATTGTATAATACATTGTCGACCAATGGCTATATCAAGCAAAAATGGGTTTGGGTGTATCAAATGAGCAAACGTGTTAACTTGGCTCTTCAGGTCTTGGAAAATGCGGAGGATATGAAGGAGGAAATTCGCCAAATGCGTAAAGGCGAGTTGAAATTCTTACGAGCCTTGGCTTATTTCGAGGGAATGCGTGTGTTTGGTGTTTATCTCCCCTATATTGATGAGACTAATCAAGAGAATGACCCAAAGGTGCATAATGACAAAGATATCTATAGCTTGGTCGTTGCCGACGTGGATGATGCTATAGCGAATTTATCAGATGATCCTGAGGTTGTTGGTGAGGTTGGCCGGGCGAATAAGTCCGCTGCGAAGGCTCTGAAGGCTAAGATCTTGATGTGGCATGGTGATTTGGCGGAAGCGCAACCTATCTTAGCGGATGTGTTGACGAATGGTGTTACGTCTAAGGGTATGGCTTATGGACTGGAAGATGATCTGGACAATAACTTCAATGCTTTGACAGAAAATGGTAAGGAATCTATTTTTGCGGTACAATATTCAAATGCGGCAGAGAATATGGGAGGTGCTGCCTTCTGTTTAGCATATCCGCATAATACGGGTCCCGGTGGATGTTGTGGTTTCTACCAGCCTTCTTTTGAGTTGGTGAATTCGTTCCAAGTAGATGCGAATGGCCTTCCTTACTTGAACGGTGAATATCGTACGAAGAAGAGTGTATCTGTTCGTAACTCCGATAGTTCCCAAGATGCTGTGCTAGCCGTTAACGATAATAACATTGCGGTCGATCCTCGATTGGATTTTGCTGTAGGTCGTTTTGGTATTCCTTATAAGGATTGGGGATTCCCAGAGAATGGATGGGTACGAGATGCTACGAATGGTGGTATCTTTATGCCGAAGAAGCATGTTTATAGTAGTGCGGAGAATGCGGCTGGTATGAAAGCGTTGTATGGTGGTTGGGCACCGGGTTCTGCTATGAACTTGCAATATTTAAGTGTTCGTGACTTAACTTTATTATATGCTGAATGCTTGGCTAACGCTGGGAATCTGAAAGGTGCGATGGAGCAGGTTAACAAGATTCGTCGTCGTGCGGCTTTGGATGTTAATATTGTTAAGTTAGATGATGGGACTCCAGCCGCTAATTATAAGATTGCCGAATATCCTTCTTCACATGCCGCATTCTCAAACAAAGATGTTTGTATCAAGGCGATTCGCATGGAGCGTAAGTTAGAGTTGGCTATGGAAGGTGAGCGCTGGTTCGATTTGTCCCGTTGGGGTGGTGATGTGATGGCTAGTGAGTTGAAAGCCTATGTGGACTATGAGAAACAGTATATCTCTAAGTTTGCGGGTGCCTCTTACCTGCCGGCAAATAAGACAATGTTGCCCGTTCCTGACGATGAGATCTTGACTTTGGGTACAGATCCGGAAACAGGTACTCCGTACTTGGTACAGCCGGAAGCTTGGAGAAACTAAAGGTTTATGGCGATAAGGAAGGCAGGGGACTTCCTTATCGTTTTTATTTTGAATGGTGCTTACAGATTCTTGCTCTTAAAGAGTTTGTCTTGAATAATTGATGGTTATATGTTCTTTTATAACCACAAAAGGAATAGATGGTTTAATAAAAGTTAAAGGGTATGCATCACGGCATACCCTTTTTGCTTGAAGAAAATAGTATTCTTCAAATTCCCATTTCCTCTAATAACCCCAGTACTTCAAGAGGCACCCTGCGCACCCCGCTATGAGGAGGGTGTAGCCGGAGATACCCAGCCAGTCCGCCCCGGGGGGCGGTGGGGAGGAGGGGTGCCGTCGTGGCGGAAGAGCGTCAGCGAGGCGCCGATCGCCGCTAGCGTCACCTCCGTCTCCCGCATGAGGAGGGAGAGGAGGGCTAGCAGGAGAAGGAGCAGCGCCGGTAGCGTCTGTCGTTTCGGGAACAGGGGGATGCTGCGGGAAGATGACCCGGAGGAGCGCCGTGAGGCAACGGAGGATGAGTTCAAGGTATTTCATTTTAGTTGACAGTTGATGATAGGGACGGCATCTGCCCGCCCTTTTGATTAACGATTGATAGTTGCGAGCTGATTTTTCGGCAAAGCTGGACGATCAGCTTACGATAGGCTTCCCGGTTGTCGCCGTTCACCTCGCTGATGTAGGGGCTGTAGGCGATCTCCTTGGCGAAGGCCGTAGGGTTGGCGCTCATGTCGGCCGCCCGGGGATAGGCCGAGCGAAGCAGGCGGCAGTAATCCATGAACGAGCACTTATCGTCCGGGTAGATCCGGAAACGTAGCGAGCGGGGCGACAGCTCCGTCCACCGGCCGGTCCACCATACGTTGGGCAGCCCGTAGGCCGTGATGCCGAAAAAGTTATGATACTCCCGGCAGAGCGTACTCTCGCCCCAACCCGTCTCGATGGCCGCCTGCGCCAAGATCACCACCGGATCGATCCGGAACGCCCGCCCGGCCTCCCCAGCCAGCGGAGCGTATTCACGTATAAAAACAGAAATCTCCATACCACTTAATTTTCAATTTTCAATTCTCAATTTTCAATTCCCTAAATCTCGTCCGGGCTCTCGGAATCGCCCCCGCCACCTCCCGGGGTCACCTCTCCGTTCGAGTACTCGGTGTACTCACGGAGCTTGGCCGTCAGCTTAAGCGAGGCGCTGGAGAGATTGCCCGTGGCACGGGCACGGAGGCGTACGCCGATGATATTGCCTTGCGTGGAGAAATCCTCCGGCGTGACGGCCCCCTTCGAGCGGATGCCCACGCTGAAGATGCCGAGGTCGTCTATCTTCACGTTCTTGCCGTCCATCAGCAGCTCCTTGATACAATTCACCATGTCCTTCAGCATGCCGTGGATGGCGCCGATGGAGAAGGGGGTGTTGTGGGTGGACATGTGCTCGGCCAAGGCGGCGATGTCTACCGTCTCCTCGCATACGGCACGGGCGTACCACTTGTTGAAGGTTGTCACGTTCTTCTCGTTCTTGTTTTGATACTTCTTGTAGCGGATCATAATGTGTTGTTTTTTAATGTTGATACAAAGATACGGCAGGGCATGGGGGCTTTGTCGCTTTGGGTGACTTAGGGTGATTTCGGGTGAATTATAAGTGAAGAAATTGAAGTGCCTTTGCGAAATTCTTTGAAGACACTCACTTTTTGTATTGAAATAGTTTATCTTCGCATTGTGGGAAGAACTTCTATGATTAGGAAAATATGGAACAGAACATAAACAACATAGTGATATACCAAGACGAAAACGGGGTGACGAAAGTCAATGCCCGCTTTGCTAACGATGATGTATGGTTATCCCAGCAACAGTTGGCGGAGATCTATGATACGACCCAGCAAAATATAGCCTCACATATCCAGAATATATTTTCAGACAATGAATTATCGGATAGCGAGGCAACTCACAAGAAATTCTTGTTAGTTCGCAAAGAAGGGCAACGACAAGTACAACGTAATATAGACCATTACAATCTTGATGTGATTATTGCGTTGGGATACAGGGTACAGTCGCAGGTGGCCACACGGTTCAGGCGGTGGGCGACAGAACGATTGCACGAATATATCCAAAAAGGCTTCACGATGGATGATGAACGGTTGAAGCAAGGAGGAAATCGCTATTTTAGGGAATTATTGCAACGTATCCGTGATATCCGGGCTTCCGAACGTAATTTTTACCAACAGGTAACGGATATTTATGCCACTTCCATTGATTATGACCCTCGTGCGGATATGACACGGGAGTTTTTTGCCACCGTTCAGAACAAGCTTCATTATGCGGTTCATGAACATACTGCTGCCGAAATAATCTATGAACGAGTAGATAGCGATAAACCGATGGTTGGTATGACAAATTTCAAAGGGAATTATATAACCCGGGATGATGTTAAAATAGCCAAGAACTATCTTTCCGAAAACGAATTGAAACGGTTGAATCTCCTTGTATCCCAGTTTCTTGACTTTGCGGAATTTCAAGCACTTGAAATGCGGGAAATGAGGATGTCTGATTGGATAAAAGCACTTGATAATCAAATAATAATGCTTCAGCGCAAACTACTCGAAGGGAAAGGTTCGGTATCTCATAGGCAGGCTGTTGAAAAAGCTGAGAAAGAATTCAATATCTATCGAAAAAGGGAAATGCAGCAGTTGGAGAGTGATTTCGATAAAATGATGAAGAATTTACCGAGAAATAATGGTTGATCCATGATGGATATATGCCGGAGATTCACTATCTTTAGGATATGGAAACGACATTCAAGATACGAGCGTACGGGCGGATGGAGCTGGCCGAGGTCTACCTGCCCGATCTGCATCCCCGCTCGGCCCACCGCAAGCTGCAACATTGGATAACGATCTATCCCGGCCTGCCCGGTCGCCTCCTCTCGCTGGGTTATCACGAGGGCGAGCGGGTCTATTCGCCCGCCATGGTGCGGGCCATCATCGAGTCGCTCGGCGAGCCGTGAGAGCCGGATGGTATCCGGGTGGAATAGGGGCGCTAAGTCAATGGAACGCAAGACGGATTCCATTGACTTAGCGACCGTATCTCATTGGTTTTCCGGTCATGTTTCTTAATCCCGACGAATATCGGTGCCGGGGTTAGGGCGCAAAAGGCGCATCTTTACGTGCCTATATAAAACTTTTCTTGTAAATATATTTTTTCATCACACTGCTATAGTGTGATATATATTTATCTTTTTGTAAAATGTTTTTCCAGACACTGTTTTTTGCGCCTTTTGCGCCCTGCTCATTTTAGAAAGTCAGTTTTTATTCCGGCTTATCTTCTTGACCCTTAAAGATATCATTCTCCTTTTGGGCTCTATCCTCTTCCTCTTGCCTAGGGCGCAAAAAATTGGCTTTTACCTGTTCCGAGGTGATCTCGGCGACCTCAAACAGTAGTTTTCCTCTAGTTTTCGTGAGCTTAAAACCATGTTTTTTCAGCACCTTGCTCAACGTAACTATATTGGAACGTGTCGGCGTGATACGTGTAAATACACTTAGTTTCGTCATAATATCGCTCGCCGTAAGATACTGTGGCGTGTCGAAACGCTCCGGTTTGCGGAAATAGGTGAAGAACAACTCCTCCTCGGGGCTTCGCTGGCGGAAGGTCTCGTTGTTCTCGTTGATCTTCCGGATGTCTTCGCCGGAGAACCAGTATTTCTCGCCCCGGCGGAAGAGGGCGAGAGCTTGGGCGTAGATGTCGGCGTGTCGCACGGGCGACTGGTAATCGATCCGTGTGGCCTCGAAGCAGAGGAAGCGGCGAGACTCGTTATCGTCCGGCAGCGATTGCAAGTCGTTCACCGTGGCGGCGAAGGAGGCGTGGCGTATCTGCGTCTCGGCATAGTGTCCGTACGGGCGGCGCAGGTAGATGACCCCGGTGGAGGTGAGCGCCTTGAGGCGGTTCAGATCGGCGTAGCTCTGGCCGGACATCTCGTCGATGACGATCAAGAGGCAGTCCACCATCATCTGCGGGAAACCCTTGCTATACGGATTGACATTGCCCGTGAAAAGATAGTCCCGCAGCTCGGGCGGCACGAGGTTCCGCAGCCACGAGGTCTTGCCCAGCCCCTGCCCGCCGGCCAGCAGCAGGATGGTATGGTTTTCCACGCCTAGCTCCATG
>ENA-ORNR01002418-ORNR01002418.1-human-gut-metagenome-genome-assembly--contig:-NODE-2418-length-15286-cov-4.386646_pt1 | contig 15286 bp, 23 predicted proteins | sample MGYA00242114_ERZ509020 | MGnify/ENA primary metagenome ERZ509020 (study PRJEB26280, sample SAMEA2338758) | human gut metagenome | biome: human gut; feature: human-associated habitat; material: faeces...
TTCTTCTTTTGTTCCATTTTCGAGGGTGCTTTTCTTTATTCTCGCCCAGTTGACAAAGTGCTTCCGGTACTCCGTGAAATAATTCCGGGTATTTCCGGCGGCCGTCTGTATGGCGATGTAATCATCGATCCACTTTTCGAGCGTGGCGGTATCGTCTCCCAGCCCCAATCCGCGCCGGAGTTCCTCGTTTATGGCGTTTGACATGGGATTCCCGGTTATACGCCGGCGGAACTCGTCGAGGGTGATATGTCCCGTTGTTACCGGTTCGGGTGGTTTAGGGGGAAGCGTTTCTTCCTCGTCGTCTTGTAAGGGGGGAATATATAAGGGGGGATATATATCCTTTTCTTTACTTTTCTTGTTACCGTTTTGGGGTAGGTTTGTTATAACATTGTTACCGTTTTCGGAGGGTTTTGTTACATCTTCGCCTTTTTCATACCGTTTTCTCATTCCTTCTCGCCCGGCTTCTGCCCGTTTCCTCGATTTCTCGTCCTTGACGGCCATCCTTTCATTGAAGCTCTCGGAGTAGAAGTAGTTCCCGTCGGGGGTAACGACAAATAACCCGAAATCTTCGACTACGGACTTTACGAGGGAGGCATCGACACGAAGGTCAAAGGCTATCATGTTGTAATCTCTGACACTCATGTATGTGGCTTCTTCCCTAAGCCGTTCAAGAATCATGAAATATACCCCGTATCCGGCGGCCTTATGCACCATACGCAACCGGATCATCTTGTCGGAGTTGCGTGCGTTGCTGTCGTGCGGGAAATAGTTCGGGGTGTTATTTTTCTTTGGCATTTGTTGTGTGCGTGTGTTTAAGTTTTCCGGCGTAGCTGTTTACGGTCTCGATGTAATCGATGATTCCTTGCTTGTAGAGGGTCCTCAATGTGGCGGAGACTTCTTTCTGCACCTCGGCCATGATCTCGGCACGGGTGGCGACGGCGGGAAAGATGCCCCGCTGCCGCTTGTCGGCGGTGATGCGGCGTATGGTATCGATAATGGTTTCTCGCATGGCATGATTATAAGGCAAGGTATTTTTCTATGGTGGTGATGAAATCGGCGAGTGAGCGGCACAGGGCATATTTGTACCCGGCGCGCTCGACGGCGCGTTGCCACGCTTTCTGTACTTCGGACTGCCGGCCTTTCGGGGTCTTCATCTCGACGCAGAGGGCGTGGTATTTCCCGGAGGGGTAGAGCAGCAGGAGGTCGGAGACCCCGGGCACTACTCCCTCGTCTTTGAGCTTCTTCCCGGTGATGCCGTCCCGGCGTCCGCCGTTGGGGACTGCGAAAAGCAGCCCCCGCCATGCGGGGTATTGGAGGCAGAACCAGCTCACGCAGTCGCATTGCAGCTTATGTTCTTCGTCCCGGGGAGGGCGGCGCGACTTTTTCTTCTTTTGTTCTTGCAGGTACTCTTCGTAGGTCATTGAGGTAGCGGGTTATTTCGGTTTTGTGCCGGAGATATTTTTCTCTTTGGTTGCGGTGCCTGATACTGTCGGGAGGTATCGAGCTGATGCGTTCATCTATCAGAGTGATTACCTCCCGCAGTGTCGAGGCTTTGATGCGCGGTTTCATTTTCCGGTACTTGTTTTACGGGTTTTCTTCGGGGTGGTGGAAGTCTTGTTTCCTGCCACCTGCATAGTCCTTATTTTTTCGACCAGACCGGCGATTTCTTTTTCACGTTCTTCTATTTCTTTCATACAGCGTTTCAACAGTCGGGCGTAGAGCATGGATATGGCGATGACGGCGAGTATGAGGACGAGAATTGAAATGTTGGATAATAGTGTCATTGTGATCGTGTTTTATGGGTTGCTCAGAACTTTTATTTTTTATAGAATCCTTGAAACCTTACGACCCCGAAGTATTCGGGCGACTTGATAAGTCCGTCGCCCATTCCGTTGAGTGTTTCCGCTCCGGCTTCATCGATGACGACTTTGGAATCGACCTCTTTGGGGACACGGAAACAGATAATGACCGGGAAGTTTACTTTGGCGTCCCCGGTGATGACGTTTACCGAGGCGCGTTGTGTGGCGGCTATGATGCGAAAGCCGAGTGAACGGCCTTTTTGCAAAAGCATTTTCAGGTTTTCTTCGAGTGATTTTTCCCGCCCGACCGTCCTTAATTCCATTTTGGGTTCCGGGAATCCGAACGGGCCTTTTCTTGTTCCGACCTGTACCATTTCCTTGATGTCGAGTTCGGTTCCGGAACGGGCGGAGGAGACGGCATCGGCAAATTCATCGAATACGACAAGGGTTTTCTTTCCGGTATTGCCGCTTTTGGCTCGTTGCTGCATGTCATCGACAAGGCGTTTCATTTCGGATTCGATTTCCTGTATGTCGTTGTAGACTTCGATTCCTTCCCGGTGGTACTGAATGAACTCGTATTTGGGATCGAAAATGACAATGCGGTCTATACCGGCTTCAACGGCATAGTTGATCGTGGAGATGATAGAGACGGATTTTCCGCTTCCGGTGGCTCCGCATATAAGCATGTGTGGCGTGGAGTGGTTGTTGAGATCCCAGACGACGATGTTCCCGAAGTTGTCTTTTCCGAGCGGTATTTTTTCTCCTTCGAGGTATTTTTTGTCCCAATACAAGGTTTCATGGCCTTTCTGCGGGGATTCGATGACAAGGTATGACCGTCCTTGATAGACCATGAGGTTATCGCCTATGCGGACGGAAGGGACGTTCAGGGCATTGGCGATGTCGAGCCGGTATTTGGCGATTCCGGCGATTTTCGTACCGGCTGTTACTTCGAGCAGGTACGAGGTGGAGGAATAGCCGGTGATCTCGTGCGCTACGTTGGCGATGATGCCGAAGGAACGCAGCACGTGGCTTATTTTTTCGGGGTTTGTCATGTCGGATAGGCTTAAATCGTAACGGATAAAGGCGGCGGCGTTGTCCCGGAACCGGGTGATGACTTTCGGGGTGATCATGGCTCGGGAAGCGTCCCGTATTTTTTTCTGCCGGCGGGCGATGAGTTCTTTTTTTTCTTCGGGCAGGTCGAAGTCGTCGACTTCGGCGATGAGCGTCTTGGCCCAGAAGCGGTAAAGCTCGGCCCTGTCGCAGAAATTGTCCGTATCGTTTACGGTATACACGTAATCGGGGTCTGAAACGGCTTCGATCATGCGTTTGAGGGGTTCATAAAGGAGTGCTTCGTACAGCTTGCGGTTATCGGCGTCGAGAACGAGTACGGAAAGCCTCATTTGCGGGCTTCCGTCGCTGTTTTGGCTCTCTTTGTTTTCGACAAACCATACTTCGTCGATACGTATACCGCTACCGGCCTCGTATGCAAGGGCGTAGGTGATGGCTTGTTTCCCACGAATGAGGGCTGTTTCTTCTTCATCGGTGTACTTGGTCTTGCTTTTGTGGTCGATGATGACGTTTTTACCGTCCCGGGTGTGTATGACAAGGTCGATTACGGCGTGGCAGGGCAAAGGAATGTCCACCCCGTTTACGACAAGCCATTCGGCAACTCTTGTTTCGACGTCGAACACTTCGGCGATCTCCCCGGTATAGAGTTCTCTCTCGGTGTAGAAGTTACGGATAAGGGCGGCTGCCGATTTCGTGGCTTTGAGCTTGCAGCTTTCCACCGTAGGCGTGCTCTTTTGCAGCTTCCAGTCGCAGGCGGGTATGTCTTCGATATAGGCGAATGCGACGGTTTCCATTTCGACGATGCCGGTCTCGTGTCCTTTTCCCCATTCCATGAAAAAGAGTTCGAGGGCGGCATGGTAGGCGTTGCCGGCTACGGACGAGGCCGACCGCCGGGAGGGTTCGCGGTAGATGTATGTCTTTTCAAACTCTTTTTCGTTTCTCGAAAAGGTGCTTACCTTGCTGTACGACCATGAATCGATGAGATAGTTGGAGAAGAGTTCCTCCATTTCTATGGGCGTATATGCGGCGTATTTGTTTTTCATAGCAGTGTGGGTGCTTTACCGGACTTGTTTTTCAACTCGGCTTTTTTGTCATCGACTTTTTCTTTGGGCGACTTCACGTAGTCGAGTACTTCATCTACCGTCGTGTCTCCGTCTTTAAGGGATTGCAGCAGACCGACAAGGAGGGCGATTTCATCGGCACCGATCTGTTGGTCGGTGTTTTTTCCGCAGATCTTGACGACCGTGTTTTCGTCGATGCCATACGTGTTTTTGAAGTCGGCAAAAATCTTCGTGCGTTTTTTCAGAAGTACGTCGTTGTCGGAAAGGTCGCCGGTAATGAACTGTTGGGCGGCACGGTATATGCGGTCGGTGATGGATTTCGGAATGACGGCAAAGACGGCATTGCGGTAGGCAATGGCATTGGCGGCATTGCCGGTAACGGTTATCATGTCGTCGGAATACCTTTTCCCGTATTTGTCCACTATGCTCCTGCGGACTTCAAAGGCGGAGGCCACGTTGTTTTCGAGATCCCATGCCGTGCCCCGGCTGATGACCTGCTTGTCGGTGATCTGTACGACTTTGGCTTCGGTACGCATGTTTCCCCAGTTGGAAACGATGATTTTTGCCAGATGGACGGACGGGCCGGTAACGGGCTTCCCGCCTCGTGGAAGGGCGTACCCGCAGGAACGGGCGACTTCTTCGTTCATGGTTGCCATGACAATGGAATTGTTGACGCTGCGCCTCATGTCCCGTGGATAACGCTTGGCGGTGGAGACTTGGACGTCTACGTTCGCGCGTTCCAATTCGTCGAGGGGGACGATCTGTACTTCCGTTTGTTCGACCGGAAGGGCTTCGTAATCTTTGGTTTCTTCCATGATCAGTATATCATTAAGGGGTTAAAATCGGATTTTACATCGCGGAACGCGCCTGCGGTATCGTCCCAACGCTGTGCGATGATGCGGGCTCGGGAGAAGTCGATGCGGTCGCTGCCTTCGTAGCCTAAGGAAGGGTCGGCGGGTGCGGCTTCATCGACGTACACGGTGCCAAGGATAAGGACTTGCAGGCCGGGGTCGGTGTCGCTGACGACGGGGTCGTCGAAGGTGATTTCATGCCGCCCGCTCCGTATCTGACGGGCTATCTTGCGGTAGATGCTCCTGTCGATGTGTGCGTATTCCATGATAGAGGGCTTTGATGAATGGCCGAAAGTAGTCGCGGAATGCCCGATACGCTATGCGTGCCGTCGCCGCGATGATGAATGCGTAGAGGGCCGACCATATAAGGTCGTGCAGGATATATGCGGTGGTCATGGCTGTTGGTTTTTGGGTGTTCTCTCACAGATGTAATCGTAATACTCCCGGGCTTTCTCACGGTGGTATGCGGGAAGCCGGGAGAGAAGATCGCTTTGCTGTATTATGTTGTAGAGCTCGACGTACCAGCCTTCGGCGACGGTGGCGCGTTCTTCGGCCAATGCCCGACCGGTGTCGAGGGAGAGCGCGAGAGCTTCGAGGTCGGCGCGTTCCATGCTGCGGATTTCTTCGAGTGTTTTCATGGGCGTATGTTTTTGTGTTTGTCGTCTTGTGGCGTTATAAGTCGTCCCGTTGTGAGGGCTTCGGCGGCGGCGAGGGTGTCGTACATTCCCAGATGAACGTCCCATGCGCCGTCGGCACGCTTGCCTGTGCGGTAGAGGACATGGTATTTGCCGGTTTTCTTGGAGAAATACCGCTGGTATACTTTGTCGATGCGTTTCATTGTGAGGGGATTGAAAACCGGGTTGTTTCCAAACCGGAAACAACCGGATATGTGAGTGCGGGGCACCGGGGAATCGAACCCCGGTCGCAAGGATGTTGCCGTATGTGCTTTGCGATGTGTGAATGCCGTAAGCGGCTTCCCTTGTTTGCCGGTCGCCCGCCTGCCGCTGCCGGCGGACTGCCCCTGTATGGAATAATTCCCGGCGGTTCCTATCTGAAAACCTTAATCCATACATCGAAAAAACATGATGACTTTTCTCGTTTTCCGCCGGGAATTATAGATGTGCTTTTGTGGAGAATCCCTATTGTTTTTTTTCGTATTCGTCAATGATGAAGTCTAATGCGTCGATGCACTTGTCGGGTAATTGTGTTACTTTTTCGTTTGATTTCAGGTAGTCTATTGTACCCCCAACGCCCCAAATAACAAATACGTCTTTTGTTGTAGGAACAAAAATTTGGAGTGGTAATGAAATGACTAAGGTTATCACGGATATTTTAAAACCCAACTTTATTATATTTTTGGGGATATATTCATCTACAAAATATATCATTCCAAATAAAAGTATACAGACAAATGAAAGTATTGTGAATATCTGGAATATAATAACTATCGCATCAAGTCTTGTTATCCAATATAATTCGCTCATATTTTTTCAGTTTAATCATTTTTACTTTTGGTATGCCGGTGATGGGTATTTTTGATTTTATGCCGCCCTTGCATCGAAGCATAGGCCGATAAAGCCAATCAACGCGAATCGTATAACTCCGTTATGGTACTTGTATCGCCGGGGCGGCTTGTGTGGCGTGCATCTTCACACGCCTATATCTTGAAAGAACCGTGCAGACCCCCGGCCTGTATGCTTACTGATTATGGAGGATTGTTTTCGGAGTTCTTTGTTATCTTGTATCTTTTCAGGCTTTACGGCGGGAACGCCCAACTCCCGTGCTTACTGCTCATGGACGATTTTGCGGCGGCCATTGCCTGCGTTGTTGTCTGTTTCGTTCGCATGGCGCGCTTGCCGTCCCCGCAGCTCGGCTTGTTACTTGACGGATTAACGAGTTACCCGCTACCATGCTTGACACTTCCCGTCCGTTGGGGAAGTAAAATGAACCAATATGTCAAAGTTCTATTTTATTGTGCCGGTGGAGGAATCGAACCTCCTTTCGCCAAGACCGAACCGGCTACCGATTATCGAGAGGGTGGTTTATTCGGCACACCTTTTAGGTGTTATCGCCCGTCATGTATTTTTTTTGCAACATCTCGTCAATGTCGGAGGGCTTATATAGAACCCTCCGGCCTATTTTTACGGGGATCAAATATCCATTTGCGGCCCATCGGTTCAGTGTATTCTTTGAAATGTTGAGCTTTTTAGCCGCTTGTTCTCTTGTGAGTATGGGTTGTTCCCGGTATTTCTCTATCTCGGCTTGTGTGCGTATTCTTTCTCCTTGTACGATCGACAATATGATATTGCGCAAATCGGCAGCATTGACGGATAGAGTGATGGCCGGATTCCCGTCTATTATGGATTGGATAAGCTGGGCATTCATGGCTGGTTGGTTTTAATCACACATTTTTATAGGCTATAAAACCACCTTTTTTCATGGCGAGGGCACGGACACGTCCAGCTAAATCGCCGTCTGTTTTATAGCTTAAAGCATTATATACAGCTTGTAAACAGCAACCTATTTCCGCCGAAATTTCTTTCTTCTGTTGTGGCGTTATGGATATGTATTTTACTTTTCTCATCAACCCTTGCTTTTTATTTTTTATTTTTTTACTTTTGGCAATTACCCGTAGTCGTTTAAAACTCGATTGTGTTTTCATTTAAGATTACGATGCAAATATACTCAATATACTTCAAAAGCAAGCAAATTAAGTATATAATATAAGCATATTAACTATTTTTAGCATTATGAAGAGCATAAATGATAGAATCGAAGAAATAGCAAATCATTATTTTAAAGGGAATAAAAGAGCTTTTGCAAAACATATAGGCATTCCAGAAACGAGTATTTCCAATTATATAGGGAAAAAAAGAAAATCAAAACCCTCTGCTGAAATGCTTGAAAAAATTGTAAATATACTTGGGGTAAATTCAGAATGGCTTTTGACCGGAAAAGGCAGTATGCTAAAAGAAGCTATGATAAATGAATCCTATAATGATTGTGTTGTTTCTGGCGATAATTCAAATAATTTCAAAGGGAATAATAACCATGTAACTATTGGAAATGTTTCTCAAAATATAAATATCAGTGTACCCAAAGAAGGAAATGTAAAAATAATAATGCCAGATGGATCGGTCGAGACGTATTCTTTTGATCTTATCCAAAATTTAGATAAGATTGAGCAACTAAAAACCCGTGTAACATATTTAGAAAATCTACTTGCGTCAAAAGATAAAATAATATCATTATTGGAAAAATGAATAAAATACCTAAAAAAGATTTTACAATATAATAAATTCACATTGAAAAATAAAACATTTTATTAAAATAAGCAATAGAAAAACCTAAAAAAATAATATCATGGACTTCAAAGACTCTATAAAACAAATATCGGAAAGAATCGAAAAGCTAAAAGACAACCTACCCACAGAAGAAGCAACCAAAAACGCTTTCGTCATGCCCTTCATAAGCGCACTTGGATATGATGTGTTCAATCCTCTCGAAGTACTCCCCGAAATGACTTGCGATATAGGAACAAAGAAAGGCGAGAAAATAGATTATGCAATAATGAAGGACGGAGAACCCATAATGCTCATAGAATGCAAGCATTGGCAGCAAGACTTGAACCTACACGATAATCAATTACTCCGTTATTTCAATGTTTCAAAAGCAAAATTCGGTGTCTTGACAAATGGCATCATTTACCGCTTCTATACAGACCTCGAAGAACCTAACAAAATGGACGAAAAGCCTTTTTTGGAAATAAATATGACCGATTTAAAAGATGCTCAAATAGATGAATTGAAAAAATTCCACCGCTCCTATTTCGACATCGAAACCATTTTAAGCTCCGCCAGCGAATTAAAATACATGGGAGAATTACGAACAATAATCAATAAAGAATTTTCTAATCCGTCGCCCGAGTTCGTGAAATTTTTAGGAAAACAAGTTTACGACGGGAATTTTAAACCTAATGTTGTCGAACAATTTACGATATTGACAAAACGGGCCATATCTTCTCTTATCAATGACATGATCTCCGATCGTCTGAAAGCGGCCATAAAAGACAACTCGACAGAAGAATCAAAAACACAACAAACCACACCCATAAACGAAGAACCCGAAAATAAAATAATAACAACCCAAGAAGAATTAGAAGCGTTTTATATAATCAAATCAATTTTAAAAGATACATTGCCATTTGAAAGGATAGGCTACCGTGATGCCCAAACTTATTTCTCTATTCTTGTCGATGATAATAACCGAAAACCGATTTGTAGGCTTTATTTAAACTCCCCTACAAACAAACGAATCACATTTATAGGTGAAGATAAGAAAGAACAACATAATAAGATTTCGTCAATCGATGACATCTATAATTATACCCAGCAAATTATTAATGCGGCTATTAAATATTTGTAATCACTGCACCAAGAGAGTAATTGGCAAATCTAATAGTATAGGATAATATGAATATATCTACCGTATCTTCATTGGTATATTTATTTTAACATCAATTGCAGGAAAATTCTGCTTGTCAGAAATTATCAAGTAAAAAATATAATGGAATTATTAAGAATGAAAAACATGAAAACATTTCTATTTATCGTATCAGCTCTATTAATGGCGGGTATTTCAAATGCACAAATATCGGTATTAAAACCTGCCCCTAAGAAAATAGAAGCCCAGCCATTCGACAGTACCCAAAACTACTTGTCGTATGTCCCAGAGCTTATAATGTCGTATATAGGGCAACAACTATACTTCTTTCCAAATAACAGCTCTAAGGAATATGGATATAGAGGATTTTGCAATTCCCCAAAAGAGAGTGATATATATTATCCAATAAGCACCTATGAATATAGCCCCCAAAAAGATATAACTATTTATGACAGTATAGTGGGTAGGACTTTCAATGTTATAGATTTTGTGTCAGCCCAAAAAGAATCCGAAAGTTCACAAGACATGGTATATTATTTAAAATTAGAAGATGTTGAAAACGGGGAAATAATATACTATATGTACCCCGAATATGAACATAATGCGAAATGGCTTTGTTTGGGCTACCTTTCTAAATTAAGAAAAAAACTATCTTCTAATAAGTATTATTATATCGGGATAAAACAAAAATTTACAGACCCTTATACAGGAGAGACATTTGATTTAATACGAGGGAAAGACATCTGGACTTTCTATGATTTATCAATTAACAATGAATACTTCTATCTCCAAGCAGCTTTTAAAAATAAAGCTGGAAATCATTTTGTGTGCATGATAGATATAAGCTATATTTTAGAACCAACAAAAATTATAGACTCTTACAGGAAATTATATGGAAGTGATATGGTAAATTTAGCCCTCTCTGACAAAATAAAAATTGGTATGCCGGCAGATTTAGTCCGTCTTGCTTGGGGTACTCCTAGGGATATAAACAGATCTTCTTACGGCCCCGAACAATGGTGTTATGATGGGCAATATGTTTATATCGAAAACGGAAAAGTCAAATCATGGAATTAAAAACACATAAACGTTAAAGTTGCTGACAGCTATCAAAATAGTATCAGGCTTCACTAACTAATGTTGTGGAGCACGTAAAAATTAATAAAGAACAAGAGTTGGAGAAGAATAGCAATGTGCAAAATTTGCACATTGCCTACTCCGACAGATCTGGTAAGTTATATAGTCTTGATGTATCCTTTTCCGTAGGCTGTCTGTAAATCTCAAATAGAGGAAAGAAAAAACAAACCATGACAAAGAAAGAATCGCTGAAACTATTTAATGACAAGAAAGTACGCACCGTCTGGGACGACGAGCAAGAAAAATGGTATTTCTCCGTAGTCGATGTGATTGACATACTTACAGACAGTCCAGACCCTAAACGATATTGGAGCGTATTGAAATCGCGTATCAAAAAAGAAGGACTTGAACTTACTACAATTTGTAGTACCTTGAAACTCCGTGCAACTGACGGAAAGATGCGCCTTACTGACGTAGCCGAAACGGAACAACTTTTCCGTATCATACAGTCTGTGCCCTCGCCCAAAGCCGAACCATTCAAGCAATGGATGGCGGCTGTGGCCTCCGAACGGCTCGACCAAATACAAGATCCGGAACTTTCCATTACCCAAGCTATGAAGGACTACAAACGGCTTGGCTACTCGGATAACTGGATAAATCAACGGCTGAAAAGCATCGAGGTGCGCAAAGAACTTACCGACGAATGGCAGCAACGCGGAGTGCAGAACCAACAATACGCTTCACTGACCGACATCATCACAAAGGAATGGAGTGGATTTACCACAAAAGGGTATAAGCGGTTAAAGGGGCTGAAAAAAGAAAACCTACGAGATAATATGTCTAATGTGGAACTGGCTCTTAACACTCTTGCCGAAGCGTCCACGACAGAAATATCTCGGCAAAAGAAACCGAAAGGATATAACCAAAATGCCATAATCGCCAAAAGTGGGGGAAGTGTAGCAAAAGCAGCAAGGATGCAACTGGAATCTCAACTTGGACGCTCGGTCATATCCGCTATCAGGGCAAAGGATTATATCCAGCCGACTATTGAAAACCCGGATGATAAACCCGAAGCAGATTCCGATTCTCAATTAAACGAATAATGAACGTATGGACAAAAGACTACAAGAAGAAAGGCTGTAAACAATGAATTGGTATCGTTGTAAATTAATAAAAAAGCATGAGAATGTATCTTCTCATGCTTTTTTGATTTCATTAGGGTGGGTTTAACCTATCAATCCTTCTTCTCTCATTGAGAAATGACCGTTTTCTGTGATAATTACACTGTCATACAGTTGTATGTGTAAGAGAGAAAGACCCTTTTTCAAAGCCGCTGCAAGTTTTATATCGACACCGGTCGGCCTACATTCAGAAGAAGGGTGGTTGTGTACAAGTATAACCGATGTTGCCAATGATTCAATGGCATATTTTGCAATTATGCGGACATCGACACTTGTCGATTGCAAACCTCCTTGCGAAATCTTTGCATAACCTATCGCCGATCCAACAGGATTCAACAAGATGATAAATGCGCTTTCATATATCATTATATCATCACCGTAAAACCGTCTGGCAATACTCACAACATCTTCAACACAAGTTATTTTTCTTGTAGAAAATTTTTGTTTAATGGCCTTTAATTTAAACTCAACAGCCCTATCCATAATATTATCCCCACAATTTAACGGCCAGTTCATAGTTCTTTTGAGCCTCATTCACGGCTTTCTTCGCATAGGTCAGGGAATAGGAGTGCTCTCGCGGATATTTCCCCGTTTTCAGCCCTTCATGGTATTCTTTCGCCGTTTCCAGCTTATGGGCGTAAAAGTCTATGCTTTCCGGCATCGAAAGGTTGATCGTGGCGGCTTTCGTCTCCCAATAAGCGGCTTTGGCCTCATGTTCCTGTGCCTTATCGTGATACTCCACAAACTTGCCCGTATTGTTCCAAGCCTCCTCAATCATCTTGCGGTGTCGCTTCTCGCTATGATGCCCAACTTTTATAGGTTCTCCGAGAGAAAGAAAATCGGCATCTTTGTTCGACCTCTTGTAATACTCGGCACTTTTTCTTTCCGCAGCATCAGACCATTCACGGCGGCGTTCCGCTTTGCGTCGCGACCATTCCTGTACGTTGAAGCCGTCTGCCCGGACGATTGAATAGTAATAGAATCCGTCCCGCTCGAAAATGAGATTGAAAACGATACATTCATTCTCTTTCCCGTACTTGGTCGTTACGAGGATCTCATCTCCTTTTTCGTGTTTTTCCTCACATTTTGCCAAATAGACATTCGGCACAAATTTTTGATACGTGTTCATTGTAAAGCTGTTTTTTGATTTTTGTAAAAAGGAGGGGACGGGCTTTTGCCCGTTGCCCCTTTCCCCGGCCTTTCGGCGTTTCTATGTGTGGTTAGTGGTAATTTACGCGAAACTTATCAAATTGGCCTTTTTGAAGCACCTGTATTCGCTTCTCTCCGTATCGAAGTACACTTGTATCTCATCGTTTGTTTTCTTGCCTTGTGCGCTTCCTTTCGGGGTTGGTACGACATTATCGAGCAATGTGCCTACGGCCTCTCTTATCGTCCCGTCAATCTTGCGGAAACAGAATCGGACGATCCCAATCTTCATCGACTGTTGGAGACGGTAATTTGCCCATGCGCATTTTAATGCTTTCGAGAGGTTGTAACCGTTTCTTTTTACAAATTGCCATGCCGTTGTCATAATCATGCGTAAGGCATTGTTTTCGTTCTTCATTGTTTCCATATCGTCTATATTTTAAAGTCCTTTTTATGCGGCCAAAACACCGTTCAAATATTCCTCGATCATGCAGGTGTCGAGGTCGGTACTTTCCTCCGTTTCGAGGTTCAGCAGATAAGCCTCGTCGATGACTACCTCATTGTCGTACTTGTCATATCGCCCGCTTACGAAGATCACTTCGTTGCCGTTCTTCACTTCCTTGCTGAAATATCCGTCGGCGATTGAAGCGTAAACATATTCGGCGGCTTTTACTTCGAGACTTTTCATATTATTTTAACTTATATATATCGCTTTGTTTTTATGATGCAAATATAAAGCTATAAGTTTAATTACAAAACATCAAATCAAAGTTTTAACTTATATTTAACACTAATTAATCAAAGCAATAGCTTTATTTTTTTATTGATATATATATTTGCACAAACTAAAAAAGAAGCCATGAGTTTAAATATCAAGAAAGCAATTAAAAAGCATGGATTAGAAGTCCGCGAAGTAGCAAAAAGAATGGAGATAACACCTACCGGATTAAGTCAGCACATAAATGGCAACCCGTCTGTTGAAGTCCTCGAACGTATTGCCAAAGCAATAGGGTGCGATATAACAGAATTATTTGACACCCCGAAAGAGGACATTATACATTGCCCGAATTGCGGGGCGAAGTTGGAGCTGAAAAAATCAGAATAGCCATGAACCAATTAGAATTAATACAAAGCAAAATCTACGAGATACGCGGACAGAAGGTAATGCTGGATTTCGACTTGGCAGAAATGTACGGAACGGAAACAGCCCAGCTTAAACGGGCTGTAAGGCGTAACATAGAACGCTTTGAAGGGGAGGATTTCATGTTTGAAGTAACACGCGAGGAACTTTCAAGATACCAAATTGGCACCTTCAACAAAGGAAGGGGTAGTAATATCAAGTATCTACCATTCGCTTTTACAGAATTGGGTGTAGCCATGCTCAGTAGCGTTCTCAATTCAAGGACTGCCATAGAGATAAACAGGGGCATCATGCGGGCATTCGCCACCATGCGAAAAATACTTGCAGCTTCCCCTTCAAACGAGATCGTCAAGTTGCAAAGTAAAATTAAAGAGCTGCAAGATTACATGGAGGAAGTATTTTCCGACCAAAACGACATTAACGAAGACACCCGGGCACAACTTGAACTCATTAACCAGACACTTGCCGAACTGCAAGCGCAAAAGCGGCAACAGGACAAGCCGCGAAATCCCGTCGGCTTTATTAAGCCCAAAGAATAACATCAAACCCTGAAATAGAAAGCGAGGTGAGGAAAATTTTCCTCACCTTTTTTGTGTCAGGATTAATGGTCTGCGATCGAGTTAACGGAGCAACAAAAAATGTTGTAAAAATTTGCAGGTATCATTTTTAATACCTACATTTGCATTACAAACAACAAAGATCAACAACGATGCCCGAAATATTTAGATTCTACGGTTTTTCTTTCTTTTTTTACAGCAAAGAGCATGAACCCCTTCATGTTCATGTGGAGGGTAATGGAGGAATGGCAAAATATGATTTAATCGGAAATCAATTTGTTCTAAGAAATGTTTTCAATATAAAGAAAAACGACCTGAAACGAATTGAAGTAGTGATAGATGATAACAAGGATATTATCATAAAAATGTGGGAAAATTATTTTGGAAAGGAGGCCCAAAATGAAAATTAAAAAAATTTGGTTTGATGACGAATATCTCTATGGACTTGGCGATAATGGAACGACCTATCGCCAGGCCCTTATTTGGTATCAAAAGTTGAGAAATGCTACTGAAAAGGAGCGCGAGGAATATGTTTTCGGTTTAGATGGCATACATTGGCGTAATCTTGATGAAGATGTAAGTTTCGAGAGTTTCGAGTATGAAGATGCAGAACCCTCGAAAATGCAACGATTTTTTCTTACCCATAAAGAGATAAATATTTCAGAATTTGCAAAATTGATAGGTATAAACCCCTCACTTCTTCGTAGCTATATCAATGGCTTCAAAAAGCCGTCGAAAGAAAGAGAGGCTTTAATACTTAGCTATATTCGGAAAATAGGGCAGGAATATATTTCAGCATACTTTTAACCTTATCGAATGATTATTTTTACTTCCCCTAAAATAATCATTCGATAAGGTTGATTAATTCTCGTTTTATGTCGTCGTCTATTTCCCGATAACGGGCGAATGCCCTGCTTCCCTCTTTGTGCCCGCTCATGGACCCCACGAGCGGGCACAAAGAG
>ENA-ORNR01002425-ORNR01002425.1-human-gut-metagenome-genome-assembly--contig:-NODE-2425-length-15258-cov-4.832401_pt1 | contig 15258 bp, 9 predicted proteins | sample MGYA00242114_ERZ509020 | MGnify/ENA primary metagenome ERZ509020 (study PRJEB26280, sample SAMEA2338758) | human gut metagenome | biome: human gut; feature: human-associated habitat; material: faeces...
CCTTGAACACGATGCGCTTGCCGTTCAAAAGCATCTGGCGGTCTTTCAGTTCAAATTTGCGCAGACCGACTTTCATGCCAGTGCGCTCCACGAGAGCACCCTCGTTCAGCAGGGCAATTTCTGCCTCGTACAGGTTCGGCTGCTCGGCGCTCCACAGAGCGGGGTCAGTCACCGCAAAGGTGAAAGAAACGTCCTGCACGTCCTCCTCCACATCCGGGTCGGCCTCGCCCTTGCCGAACACCACACCGCTGTCGTACTCGGCAGGCTCCCCCACCTCGGCGGACTGCTCCTCGCCATCAAACACCACCGACACCGTTCCCGCGCCGCTGACCTTGCAATCAAAGGTGACAGTGGCACTGGAAAAATCATCTGCAAAACTCTGCTTCACAAAGACATCTTCCAGATGGAGCTCCGGCTTGGTGAACAGCTCCACGGAGCGGAATAAGCCGCTCATGCGCCAGAAATCCTGATCCTCCAGCCAGCTGCCGGAGGAGAAACGGTACACCTGTACCGTCAGGGTATTTTCGCCGGGGTGGACGGCAGCAGTCATGTCAAATTCCGCCGGGGTAAAGGTATCCTCGGTGTAGCCGATGTAAACGCCGTTGCACCAGACGGCGGCGGCGCTGTCCGCGCCGTTCAGGCGCAGATAGCAGCTTTCCCAGCTTTCCGGCAGGGTAAAGCTGCGCTGATACTCCCCGATGGGGTTATAATCCTGCGGAATCTGACCGGGGTGCAGCTTTTCGTGGCCGTCCCACGGGTACTGGGTGTTGACGTAATGGGGCGCGCCGTAGGGCTGGCCGGGCTTTTGCAGGCTCTGCATCTGGATGAAGCCGGGCACGGTCAGGGTGTCCCAATCCGAGAAAGGCGCGGTCAGGTTTTCCGCATAGCGGAAGTTCCATTCGCCGTCCAAGCTGACGGTCAGCGGCAGTTCGGGGCTTGTCTGGTCGGCAAAGTGGGCGTGGAAGGGCAGACGGTTCTGCTGGAAAATTTCCGGGTCGGCCAGAAGCGCCGGGGTAATGGGATGATTCAAAGGCATAAATGTCACCTCGCAGCATTTTCTGCTTTTATTATAGCACAGGATATAAGAAAAACAGCCGCACAAAACGACTGTTTTTCTGGAAAGAAGCGGCATCAGTCTGCTTCGTCAAAGACCTCGGTGTCCAGTTCTGTGTGCCCCTTGGAGATGTGGTACTTCACGGCGGGCAGATGGACGTTGGTGAAGTACAGGCTGGTGTTGGGGTCGCAGCCGATGACCACTGCCTCTCCCCTGCCGCGCACGGTGCAGCGCAGGGTGTCGCAATGGGCTTCGGCGGTATCATTTTCCACGCTTTCGGCATAACCCGGTGCAAAATTGGGCACGGCAAAACCGCAGTCGTAGGCTTCGCAGTCGAAGCTGCTGTCAATCTCGTGGTGGCGGCGGTGACCGGTGGCCGTGGGGGTGATGGTGGTGGTGACCTCAATGCCGGGGAAGGGCGACCACTGCGCGGTCACAGCCCCGGCTTCAATTTTCCACGTTTTGCTCACCTTGCGCACAAACACATTGTCGTCGATGACAAAGGCCAGCATGCTGTCCGGCGCGGCCTGATTGAGCACCTCCCGGCTGCGGGAAGCGCAGAAGCCGAAGCGGGTATCGTAGGCAAATTTTGCGTACTTTTCCGGGAACTGTCCGTGGCCGTGGCCCTCGTTGACACCGGCGGCATAGGCCGTTACCCGCCCCGCCCGGCGCTGCACCAGCATATTGGCGTAGGGCATGGGCTTGAGCCGCTCCAATGCGGGCATGGGCGCGGCTTCGGCTGACCAGAAGGGGTGGTCGTCCGGCAAAGCAAGCAGCAAAAAGCTCTTCATGCCCCAGTAGGGGCTGCCGGGGGCGTTGTACCGCTCAGCCATGTACATCTGCGGGTAGCAGTAGCCGATGGTCAGGATGCCATCCCGGTCGAACATTTTCTGCCCCAGCCACCAGTTGAAGTTGCGGACGATGAGCCCCTTCATCACCGGCAGGGGCAGCGGCTCCAGCCCTGCCCAGATGCAGGCCGCCCAGAAGCTGTTCTGGGCAAAGCGGTAGGTCAGGCTGCGGCCAAAGGGCAGGGCTGCGCCATTGGCATCGAACCAGTAGACGAACTGCTGCGCGAACAGCTGGGCGCGCTGGCGGTAGAGTGCAGCACGCCGGGGGTCGGTGTCGGCGGCAAATTTAGAGTAGAGCAGCCCGTAATACTGGATGGCCCACGGGATGTAGTAATCCTTTTGTACGGAGGCGCCATCGGTGGACCAGCCGTCGCCGCTGTAATAGCTGTCGATCTTGCAAAGGCCGTCCTCCAGCAGCTCCGGGCTGAAAGGCATTCCCACGCTTTTCAGGGCAAGGTTTACAAGGATGCGGAAAAACTGCCAGTTGCAGTCCGGGATGGTGTGGGCGTTGATCTGCCCCAGCCATGCAGCAAGGTTCTGTTTTTCGGTGCCAGAAAGCGGGGTCCACAGCTTTTCCGGTGCAGTCAGGATGCCGCAGGCAATGGCAGCCATCTCCACATAACACTGGTCGTACTCCCCGGTGGTGCCCCAGTATTCGGGGTTTTCCGGGTCGGTACCGGCGACAAGACCCTTGCGGTAGATGGTTTCAAATTCCGGGTCGGAACCGCCGCCCACCCAGAAGGGCACCAGCGCCCACAGCGGGCGGCTGAAGGCTTCCAGCTCAATGGCATTTTGGTTGTAGGTCACACCCGTCTCGCCCAGATGCAGCCGGGCGCAGCCTGCGGAATAATAAGGCTTGAGCGGGTCGAGAAATTTGTGCATCAGTGCGGTAAAATCCGCTTTGGTCTGCAAGTTCATCACCAGTACATCTCCCAATCTTTGGTCAGGCGGGTCAGCGCCTCCATGTAAAAATAATCGCCCCAGCTCGTGCATTCATCCACGCCCTCCGGGGTGCAGGTGTTGTAGGGGCTTTTTTTGCTGTAAGTGCCGTGCAGCAGCTGGCCGGAGCCGAGGGTACCGGGCTTTACTGCGTAGTTTGCGGCAAGGCTGGCCAGCATCTGCCGCGCCAGCGTGCGCCACTGGGCAGCTTCTGTTTCATCCACATACTTGGCTGCTTCCAGCAATCCACAAGCCACGATGGCAGCGGAGGAGGAATCCCGCGGCTCGCCGCTTTCCGGGGCAAAGAGCATATCCCAGCAGGGGATCATGTCCTCTGGCAGACGGGAAAGGTAGAACGCCAGTGCCTTGCGGAACACATCCAAAAACTTTTCATCGTGGGTGTAGGTGTAGCCAATGGCGCTGCCGTACACGCCCCACGCCTGTCCCCGCGCCCAGAAGCTGTCGTCCTTATAGCCCTGACAGGTGCGGCCGCCCTTGGGGGTGCCGTCCGGGTTCATAAAGAAGGTGTGGTAGGTGCTGCCGTCCGGTCGGAAGGAGTTTGCCAGCGTGGTGGCGGTGTGGGCGGCGGCGATCTCGCGGTAGTGGTCGCTGCCGGTCACCTGCGCTGCCCAGTACAGCAGCGGCACGTTGAGCATGCAGTCAATGATATAGCGGTAGTTGTCGGGGTCATCCATAGTGCCCCATGCCTGCAAGAAGCGGCCGCTGGGCTGGTAGCGGGTCAGCAGCTGGTCGGCGGCGGCAATGGCGGCATTTTTGCCCTTTTCGCTGCCCACCAGCTTCCACGCTGCCACGCAGGTGGGGCTGTACAAAAAGCCCATATCGTGGTGGTCCACCTCCACCTTGCGGGCAATGCGGTCCGCAAAGCTGTCCACCTGAATGAGGGCGGCGGTCTTGAATTTTTCGTCCCCGGTGGCCTCGTAGGCCAGCCAGATCTCACCGGGCCAAAAGCCGCAGGTCCACTGGTTATTGGCGCAGCCGGGGTAGATATCGTTCACACTGGAATGGTTCTGGCACTGGTAGGTGTACAGGGGCAGATTGGTCTCCACCTGTTTGCAGGCATCGGCCAGTGCCTGCCGTGCCTCGGCGTCGGTCATCGCGTGGTTCTGGTAGTTTTTCATCATGATTACTCCTTAAATCCAAACGTAGGGATCTCTGCCCACCGCTGGCGCAGAAAGTGCATACCCAGCTTGGGGCGGCGGTCCCGGGTGAACAGGCCCTTTTTGTTGCCATCCACCCGCATGGGGCCCTGCACGGTGTCGTAGTCTGCAAAGTTCCAGACAAATTCTCCCACAAACCACGGGCGCTTGTCAAACTCTGCATCCAGACGGCGGTAGAACTCCACCTGAAACTCCTCACTGAACATCTCGGCTCCGGCGGTGTGCAGGCCTGCCACAGTGTCTGCGCCGTACTCGCTCATCATTACGGGCTTGTGCTGCTCTGCCCAGAAATCCAGCTCCTGATTCAAGCCGTAGCAGGCGGCGTCCATGTCGCCGGAAAGGTTGTACCAGCCGTAGTAGCGGTTGATGCAGACGATATCCATGGTGCGGGTGGTGATATCCTTCGTATAGTCGTTCTGGCAGCAGACGAGGGTGACCGGGCGGTTCTGCGGGTCCAGCTGATGCGCCAGCTCATACAGCGGGTGCCAGTAATCGTAGGCATCCTGCGGGAAGTGCTCCAGATCCGGCTCGTTGCCAAGGCTCCACAGCACCACGCAGGGGTGGTTTTTGTCCCGATGGATCATCTCGGCAAGCACCTGCCGGTGATGCTCCGCAAGGGGATATTCCTTGTAAGGATTCACCGCCGCCCCGCCGCCGATGCCCACCGCCGGGGTCTCGTCCATGACCAGAATGCCCTCCCGGTCGCACAGGTCGTAGAACTCCTCAGCGTAGGGGTAGTGGCTGGTACGCACCGCGTTGGCGTTTGCCCAGTGGATCAGGTTCACATCCTTCACGTTCAGCACCGGGTCAAAGCCGCGCCCATGGGCGGTAAAGTCCTCGTGCTTGCAAAAGCCCTTGAAATAGAGCGGTTTTCCGTTCAAAAGCACCTGTGTGCCCCGCACCTCAATGCTGCGCACGCCAAAGGTCTGGTCGTAGACATCCGCCCCGCAGGTGATGTGCAGGGTGTACAGGTAGGGCGTGCCGGGTCTGGGCTCCCAGAGATGCACTTCCGGGATGGTGATCGTGCCTTCTGTACCCTCGGCGCTTGCAACGGCGTTGCCGTCCGCATCCAGCACCGTGACATGGACAGGCGCGCTGCCGGTGGTTTTGACCGCATACTGCACCGTGCCGTCCACGGCGGGCACTACGGTCACATCCTCGATATACTCTTTTGGGGTGGTGTAGAGCACCACCGGGCGGTGGATGCCCGCATAGTTGAAGAAATCAAAGTTCGGGCGGTTCTGGGGTGCGGCGGCGCGCTTGGCGGCTTCCACGCTGGGGATGCCCGCGTTGTCCGAGCCAAAGAAGGCCAGTTGTCCGTCCTCGTTGCCCACAGGCAGGGTGCTGTGGTTTACCCGGTTGTCGCAGGCGACGGTCAGCAGCACCGTCTCGCCGGGGCGCAGCAGGGCGGTGACGTCTGCTTCAAAGGGGGTAAAGCCGCCCTTGTGCTGTGCAATGAGCTGGCCGTTCAGCCAGACCTTTGCGGTGTGGGTCACCGAGCCGAACCGCAGCACCACCCGCTGCCCGGCGCAGAAAGTGGGCAGGGTAACTTTGCGCTGATACCATGCCCAGCCGTAGTGGCGGCGCAGGGCGGTGGTCTGGTCGTTCTGGTCGTTGTAGCTGGCGGGCACGGCGATGGGCTGGGCATCCGGCAGGGGCTTTGCGGGATCGAACTGGTCTTCCACGCAGCTGCCCAGCGCAAACGCCCATGTGCCGTCAAGGCTCAGCTTCAAGCGCGCTTCATTCTGTTCAGGATATAACATAACGTTTTCCCTCTATTTCTGCAAAAAATGCGGGGCGCGGGTACTGCCCACGCCCCGCTTACGGGTGATTTATTTAGCCCTTGATGCCGGTGGATGCCACGCCCTGCACAAAATACTTCTGCAGGGAGAGGAACACGATCAGCACCGGGATCAGTGCCACCACAGAGGCCGCCATGATCAGGCCGTACTCTGCAGAATACTGGGTGATGAACATACGCAGACCGATCTGGATTGTCTTGAGTTCGGTCTTGGTCAGGTAGATCAGGGGGCCAAGGAAGTCGTTCCAGGTGTTCACAAAGGTGAAGATGGTCAGGGTGGACAGGGCGGGCAGGCTGAGCGGCAGCATGATGTGCCACCAGATGCCGTACTCGCTCAGGCCATCAATGCGGGCAGCCTCACACAGCTCGGTAGGCACGCCCTCGTAGAACTGCTTCATCAGGAACACGCCGAAGGCGCTGAAGGCCTGCAGGCACATAATGGCCAGATGGGTGTTGTTCAAATGCCACGAGCTCATCATCATGAACTGGGGCACCATGTAGGCCTGCCAAGGCACTGCGATGGTGGCAATGTAGCCGAGGAAGAGCACGTTTTTGCCCTTGAACTGCATCTTTGCAAAGGCGTAGGCTGCAAAGGAGGAGGTAAACAGCTGCAACAGGGTGACCACCACGGTGATCTTGACCGTGTTTTTCACAAAGGTCAGCAGCGGGATCTGGGTCCAGATGTCCACATAGTTCTGCCAGCGGGGATTTTTGGGGATCCACTGGATGGGGAAGCCGAACACGTCCTTATTCAGCTTAAAGGAGGAGGACAGCATCCACAAAAAAGGCAGTAGCATACAAGCTGTGATGACGATGAGGAAGAAATAGATCAGGAACTTGGAGATGAAATTGCGGCGCTTCTGGGAAGCGTGGTCTTTAATAACAGCGGTTGCCATGGTTTCTTCCTCCTTTCTCAGTTATCGCCCTTGGAGCCGCGGAACTGGATGATGGTAACGATCAGCACCAGTACGAACAGCACCATGGCAATGGCACTTGCGTAGCCGTATTTCGGGGTATTGACGAAGGCCACATTATAGATGTAGTACACCAGCGTCATGGTAGCAGTGCCGGGGCCGCCCTGCGTGATCATGTACATCTGGTCGTAGACCTTGAAGCCGGAGATGGTGAGCATAATGACCACAAAGAAGGTGGTGGGGCGCAGCTGCGGCAGGGTGATGTGCCAGAACTGCTGCCAGCGGTTTGCACCGTCCAGCTCGGCGGCTTCGTTCAGGTCCGGGTTGCAGCCCTGCAGGCCTGCCAGATAGATGACCATGTAGTAGCCCATGTTCTTCCACACGCTGAACAGGATGACCGTGATCATAGCGGTGTCCTTACCGGCAGCCCAGCGGGGCAGGTTTTCCACCGCCACGCCAAAGAACTGGTTCAGGATCATGTTGATGGGGCCCATGGAGGGGTTGAAGATCATGTTCCACACCGCTGCCACCGCCACCAGCGAAGCAACGTAAGGGAAGAACGCCACGGTGCGGAAGAAGTTGCGCAGCTTCACGTTCTGGTTCAGCAGCACAGCCATGGCCAGCGAGCAGGCCAGCGTCAGCGGCACCGTGCCAATGACGTAGACGATGGTATTTTTTAGCGCCGCCTGAAAAATTTTATCGGTGGTAAAGAGTTTTACAAAGTTCTTCAGACCGATAAACTCGATGGCGTGGCGGCCGTCCCATGCGCAGAAAGCCAGCGCAATGGCAAACACCATGGGCACCAGCGTAAACACGCAGAAGCCAATGAAGTTTGGCGCAATGAAGGAATACGCGATCAGGGAATCGCGGGTCGATTTTTTTAGCACTTTACGGGGAGTTTTATTCTGGACAGCAGCACTCGCCATAAAAGAGCCTCCTTTCCCGGAAGTATAACCATTTTTCCAAAAAATGAGCGGGGCGGGCGCTGTGCATACCCGCCCCGCTCGGACAGGGCTTTTTTCCGATGCTCGTCCACCGGAAAATGAATGGGGATCGAAAATGATGAAGAAGGAGAACCGCAACGTATTGCGGAAAACGCTTTATCAGCCGAGAACTGCGGGAACCTGATCGTTCATGTTCTGGATGCCCTCGTCCACGGTCTCGCTCATGGTCATAATAGCATCGTGCTCGGCGTTCAGAATGGTCTCGATATCAGATGCGTACTGGGTGTAGGGCATTTCCAGATAGACATTGCTGGTGGTCAGTGCATCCACAGAATTGCTGTCCTCGGGGAAGCCCTCGGTGGACTTGATGATCTCGGCGGTAGCAGCGGAGCCGCAGGCCGGGAAGGTGCCGGTCTTGGCAATGGCCTGTGCGCCCTCTTCAGAGACACACCAGTTGATGAAGTCGGCAGCGGCCTCTGCCTTGGGAGAATCGGCGTTGATGGCCAGGCTGGTCACAGTGCCCAGCGTAGAACCAGCCTCTGCACCGGCGGGGTGCGGGTACTTGACGATGCCCCAGTTGAACTTGGTCTCGGCATCCTTCATGTAAGCTTCCAGCGTGGAAATGAACCAGCTGCCCATGTTGACCATTGCGCACTGCTGGTTCTCAAAGGCTGCGGAGTAGTGCAGAGAAGAGGTCTTGAGGTAGCCGTAGTCCATGCAGATGCCGTCCTTCTGCTGGGCAATGACCATATCGTAGGTGGGCTTCATGAAGTCGTAGGTGCCGTCGATGATGGTGTTTTTGCCGTCCAGAATGGAGAACAGAGAAGCGGCAGAGCGCCAGGTGTGGTAGTGGCAGCCATAGACCTTGGTGTCGCCGGAGCCGCTGGTCATCTTGCGTGCCAGAGCATCGTAATCTTCCATCGTCAGGTCATTGGAGGGATACTCCACACCGGCCTTATCGAACAGATCCTTGTTGTAGTACAGCACCCAGAAGTCGCTGCGGAAGGGCACGGCGTAGAAGTTGCCGTCGTCGGTGGTCAGCTGCTCGATGGTGCCGTTGAAATCGCCAGTGTCGCGGGTCAGTACCTCGTTCAGGGGCTTGAGGTAGTCCAAATTGATCAGGTTTGCGTAGCCGGGGATATCCTTGATGGTCACGATATCCAGATCGGCGCTGCCAGCCAGCTGGGTGGCCAGAACGGTCATGTAATCGCTGGAGCCCAGATCCACCATCTCGATGGTCACGTCCTTGTGGCTTGCCATGTAGCCGTCGGCCATGGCCTGCCAGTAGGGGGTGGACTCCTTATCCCACACCGACCACTGCAGGGTAACAGGGCCTGCGGCTGCGGATGCAGCGGTGGAGCCGGCAGTGGAGGAAGCAGCGGTGGAGCTTGCGGAAGAGCCGCCGCAGGCGCTCAGGGCAACAGCAGCGCCGCAGGCTGCGGCAGCGGTAAGGAACGAACGACGAGAGATCTTTTTCATAAGTGTGTCCTCCTTCAGGGCAGTGTGTTTGTTCTGTGCAGCAGCCTCCCCCGTGCCGGGGAGCCGCTCGCTTTTGTTGACACTAGGATACCGCACAAACGCAAAAACCGGAATGGAAAAATTCCGGGAAGAGTTGCAGTTTTTCTGTATCTTTTAAAAAAAGATGCACTTTCTTACACTGGAGTCTGCACTTTCTTGTTCTCTTGCACAGTTTACATCCATGGCACAAGAAAAAAGCGTATAAAGTACACAATTTCCATGAAAAAAGTCGTTGACAAACCGCGCCGGAATCAGTACTGTATAAAGGAAAGAATGCAAAATATTACCGGAAAGGAGGCTCCGCTATGAAGAGCAGCCATCGTTTCCCGCTGCGGCGGCAGATCGTGTGGGGGATGCGCTTTTTTACCATCCTTACCTCGCTGGCTGTGGGCGCGGCGCTGTTCACCCTCTCCAACCAATATGTGCGCGCCAACTCCCTGCAGGCGGCAGAGTTCAACCTGCGGCTGGTGGCTACCTCCATCGAGACCAGTCTGGACAGCGCCGATGCTCTTTTGAACTGGGCTTCCATCGACAGCACCGTGCGGCGGTACATCACGCAGGAAAATATCAACGGCACCCAGACCATTGCCGCCTACGAAGCCATGCAGGAAAAATACTATTCCAGCACCCTGTACAGCCATATCCTCCGCTTTTTTGTTACCAATGAGAACGACCGGCATTTGCAGTTCGGCCCGCTGAACGCCTCGGCGGCGCTCAACCGCACCAGCATAAAGCAGTTTCTCACCAAGGGTTACGGGATGCAGTTCACTACCGACCCGCTGCTGCCCGGCAGTCCGGGCTGCATCGCCCTCAGCCAGCCTGTCCGCTGCGGCAAGGGCACCTTGCACCGGGGCAGCACCTACCTTGCGCTGGACACCGCCATTATCACCGACCCGGCCGCGGGCTACAGCCTGACCGACGGCAGCGCGTTGTACTGGGAGATGGGCAGCCGCCTGTGGCAGATCGAAAACGGCAGCCTGACCGAGATTGAAAATCCGCTGCGGGAGGTGGACTACACCCTGCGCACCGGCAGCAATAACGGCGTGACAGAGCAGACCGCATGGCAGGGCAAGGTGCAGCTGGACGACCAGAAGTATTATGTAGTCAAGGTAACACTGAACGGCCGCAGCGCGGCGCTGGTGCAGCTTTTGCCCGCAAATACCTTTTTGCTGCACTACGGCGTGTACCTGTGGCTGGTCGCCCTTGGCACTGCCATCATCTGGGGACTGAGCTTTTTGATGCAGCACTGGCTGGAGCGGGTCATCACCCGCCCGGTGGAGGCGCTGCAAAAGCGCATCGAGACCGTGGGCAGCGGCAACTTTGCCCCGGACCGCACGGTGGAGTGGAACAACGAGCTGGGCGACATCGGCCGGGGCATCAACCAGCTGGCTGAAAACGTGGACAGCCTGATGACCCGCCGGGTGGAGGACGAGCGCCGCAAGCAGGAGCTGGAATATCGGATGCTGCAAAACGAGGTGAACCCGCACTTTATCTACAACACCCTCAACAGCATCCGCTGGATGGCTACCATCCAGCACGCACCCGGCATTGCCGAGATGGTCACCGCCTTTGCGCGGCTGACCAAGAGCATCTCCAAGGGCACCCAGAAGCTGGTACCTTTGCAGGAGGAGCTGGCACTGCTCAACGATTACTTTACCATCCAGCAGTACCGCTACGGCGGCGACTTGGAAATTGAGGTCTCCCGCATTGAAAGTGAGACCCTTTGCCGGGACTGCATGATCCCCCGGTTCACCTTGCAGCCGCTGGTGGAAAACGCCATCTTCCACGGGCTGGAGCCCAAGGGCGGCCACGGCAGCGTGCTGCTGGATATCTCCACCGACTCGGATACCGGAGACGTACTGCTGCGCATTACCGATGACGGCGTGGGCATGCCGCCGGAGCTGGTGGCTCACCTTCTGGACGAGCCCGCCGAGGGTGCCGAAAAGGCTGAAAAGTTCCGTCATGTCGGCCTGTGGAACGTGAACCGCCGCATCCGGTATTCCTTTGGCGAGGGCTACGGCCTGACCATTGAAAGCGAAGAGGACGTGGGCACCGAGGTCACCATCCGGCTGCCCTATCAACAGAAAGGAGACAGCCATGCTGCGGATATTACTGGTGGATGATGAGCCGCTGGTGCTCATCGGCCTGCAGGGGATGCTGGAATGGGAAAAGCTGGGCTATACCGTCTGCGGCACCGCCCGCAACGGCAAGCTGGCGCTGGAACTCATTGAGCGGGAGAAGCCGGATATCGTCATTGCCGACGTAAAAATGCCGGTGATGGACGGGCTTACCCTTGCCCGCACCTGCCGGGAACGCAGCGCCCTGCCCGCCTTTATCATGCTGACCAGTTTTGAAGAATTTGATTACATCAAGCAGGCCATGGGTGCCGGGGTGGTGGATTATCTGGTCAAGCTGGACCTGACCCCCGAGAACCTGCAAACCGCCCTTGCCAAGGCCGCCGAAAAGGTAAAAAAGGAGCGTGCTTTGCTGGGCGAATTGTCGGCACAGGAAAATCTTGCCGAGAGTGTGCGCAGCTATCAGGAGCGTTTTTTCGTGCGGCTGTACGCCGGGCTGTTCCCGGACGAAGCCGCATTGGAGCAGCCTTTGCAGCACATGGAGCTGAACCTTGCAAGCGACGCCTATCTTGTAGCCAGCTGCGAGATCATCGCCAACACCGCCCTTACTCCCGCCCAGCAGCTGAAGCTGAGCTTTTCCTGCGGGCGGATGCTGGAGACCACCCTGCAGAACTATCTGCCCTGCTATGTGACCGGGGCGGATGCCATGCGCTGCAATGTGCTGTTCTGCCTGACCGATGTCCAGTGCCAGAACTACCGGACGGTGCTGCGCCCGTTGCTGGAACGCGCCAGCCAAATTCTATACAACTATTTCACGGTACGGCTGCTCTGGGCGGTAGGACGCCCCACCGGCTCCCTGCTGGGGCTGGCGCGCCGCTGCCGGGAAAACGCCCACCTGCAGCCCCTGCTCACGGTGGAGCAGCCCATCCAGTTCGTGGAGGTCAACGAGGGCGACGCCACCGCCGGGAAGATGCAGGTGGTGGCACAGGTGCAGGAGTATATTAAGAATCACCTTTCGGAAAAACTGACGCTGGCCGATGTGGCGGCTGTATTCAATTTTTCGCCCAACTACCTCAGCCAGCTGTTCGGCAAATACGGCGACAGCGGCTTTGTGGAGTACATCACCGAGACCCGCATCGCTGCGGCGAAGGAGATGCTGGAACAGGGCGATTTGAAAGTATACGAGATCGCTGAGAAACTGGGGTACGAAAGCGCCTTTTATTTTTCCAAGGTGTTCAAAAAGGTCACAGGGCTCAGCCCGCGGGAATACCAGCAAAGTATTTAAAATCGGAGGCTTTTATGATACAGGAACAACTTGCCCATCTGCCGGAATTTCTTCCCGATTACCGGCCCTTCCCCCCTGCCAAGGAACGCACCGCATGGCAGGGGCTGCCCCTGCGGGCAAAGCAGCGCTTTTTGCAGGCGGGGGAAGCCGCGCTGCAAACGCCCATTGCGCCCCTGCCGCTCTCGCTCTGGCTGGATTTCACCCACACTGGGCGGCGCACGCCATGGGAGACGGCTTACTTTTCCCGCCGGGCGCGGCTGTGCGCGCTGGTAAGTGCCGAGTGTGTGGAGCACAAAGGGCGCTTTCTGGATGAAATTGCAGATACCGTATGGGCGATCTGTGAGGAAAGCGCATGGCAGCTGCCCGCCCACAACAGTTATGTGCGGGACACCCCGCAGCTGCCCCTGCCGGACACCACCCGCCCCATCGTGGACCTGTTTGCCGCCGAGACCGGCGCACTGCTGGCGCTGACCCGGTACTTACTGCCCGATGAGCTGGATACTGCCGCGTCGGGCATCACGGCGCGGATGGAGCGGGAGCTGAACGCCCGCATCCTGACGCCTTATTTTACAAGCCACTTCTGGTGGATGGGCAACGGCGACGAGCCGATGTGCAACTGGACGCCCTGGTGTACCCAGAACGTACTGCTGGCCGCCGCCCAGTGCGCCCCTGCCGAGGATCTGCCCGCCTATGTGCAACAGGCCGCCTACAGCATCGACTGCTTTTTGAAGGACTACGGCGAGGACGGCTGTTGCAGCGAGGGTGCACAGTATTACCGCCACGCCGCGCTGACGATGTTCAACGCGCTGGACCTGTTGTGCCGGATTGCCCCCGGCGTATTTGATGATGTGTGGGCCGAGCCGAAGATACGCAACATGGCCGAGTACATTGTCAATATGCACATTGCCGGGCCCTATTATTTGAACTTTGCCGATTGCAGCCCCCTGGCGGGAGCTCGCGGCGTGCGGGAGTTTCTGTTTGGTCAGCGCGTAGCCAGTGCCCCGCTGATGACGCTGGCCGCCCGGGATTGGGCGGACGCATTGCAGCAGCCTGATCCCGACCGACTGCACCACCCGGACGACAGCGAGGGCATCAACCTGTTCTACCACATCCAGGCCGCAATGGCCGAGCGCGAGGTCACCGACTTTGCCGAAACCGCCGCCCCCGCCGCTCCGCACGATGTCTGGTATCCCAGCGTCGGCATTCTCGTCAGCCGCCGCGGTGCCTATGCACTGGGCGGCAAGGCCGGCAGCAACGCCGACAGCCACAACCACAACGATGTGGGCAGCGTGACACTGTACAAAAATGGTGCGCCGCTGCTGATCGACGTGGGGGTGGAGACCTACAGCAAAAAGACCTTCAGCCCCCAACGATACGAGATCTGGACGATGCAATCCAGCTGGCACAACCTGCCGGAGTTTGAGCCGGAGAGTGCCCAATACCAGCAGCAGCCCGGTTTAGAGTTTGCCGCCCGGGATGTGGCTGTGAGTGATGCACTGGATGCTATCACGATGGACATTGCCCCCGCCTACGGCGCTGTGCCGGGGCTGGGCTTCTACCGCCGCCGGGTACAGCTTAGTGCGAACGGCCTGACTCTGCAGGAGGAAACCGACTACCCCGGCACCACAGCCCTGACGCTGATGAGCGCGGAGAAGCCCACTATAGTGGGGCATAACGTGCAGTTTGGGGCATTGGCGACTGCACACATAAATGGCACTGTACGCATTGCCGCTGAAGCCGTATCAATTACGGATTCCCGTCTGCGTCAAGCCTGGCCGGATACCTTGTACCGCACGCGGGTGTATTTTCGTAGCACACTGACCGTGGAGGTGCGTTGATGGTACTGGCCTTGCAGGGCGGTATGGCCGTGGGCAAAACAACCGCTGCCCGCTATACAGCGGCCCATGCCTCCGCTGTGACTGTATTTTTTGAGGACAACGCCCCCGCCCTTGCTGCTTTGCGGGGACGCGGGCTGGACAAGCACAAATTTGCGGACTACTGCGAAATCCAGCGGGCGTTCATCCAGCAAGAACTGGACCGTTATGCCCTCGCCGCCCACTGCCCCTGCGCACTGCTGGATCTAGGCCCGCAGGAAATCGAATTTTACACCCTGTACTATCCCCACACCCTTGGGCAGGACTGGCCCGTGGAACAGGCACTGGCGGCAGAGTTGGCCTCCCTGCGCCGTTGCCGCATCAACCGCACGCTGTTTTTGCATGCGTCCGTTCCTGTTCTACGGCAGCGCAAAGAAGCCGACGCCACCCGCGACCGCGGATTTTTTGACTACACCGTACAACACCTGCTGCCCGCGAAAGAACGGTGGTTTGCCGCACAACCCCTCGTGGATTTTTTGCAGACCGACCGTCTGACACAGGCCGAGACTGCCGCCGCCGTGCTGGCGTGGGTGCAGCAATGCCAAAAGGAGAATTTGTAAATGGAACTGTTGAAGCTGAAAATTCTGGACACCGATGGTCAAACCCTGATGACTGCCCCCGGCGCAGCGCAGGTAAGTCTTGTATACATGAATGCCTACAAGCCCGGCGACCGCGTGGCGCTGGAGATCGGCACACCGGGGCAGTATGTGGTCATCCAGTTTGAGGACACAATGGCCCCCGTGCTGGTGTATGTGGTCAAGCGGGAGATCAACTTCCACATTCCCTTCGGGGAGCAGGCCATCACCTACTCGCCCAAGAGCTTTGCGG
>ENA-ORNR01002426-ORNR01002426.1-human-gut-metagenome-genome-assembly--contig:-NODE-2426-length-15257-cov-2.642021_pt1 | contig 15257 bp, 10 predicted proteins | sample MGYA00242114_ERZ509020 | MGnify/ENA primary metagenome ERZ509020 (study PRJEB26280, sample SAMEA2338758) | human gut metagenome | biome: human gut; feature: human-associated habitat; material: faeces...
TTAATAACAATATCAGCACCGTTTTTTACAAGATAAGTAACTTTTTTAATTGTTTTACCTTGTAAAGCTTCATGACGATTATAATCAATTGTGTTTCCATGCTTTTCTTTAAATCCATCTGTTACGGCAAAGGAGAATTTGCCTCCAATCCAGATGTTTTCCAGATGCTCCATACCGTATTTCTTGCCATCTTCGTCTTCAACGATGATACCAAGTAAGGAATCTTTAGCACTTAAATTAGAAAGAGGGCTGTTTTCAGAAGTTACAGGATCTACTTCATATTGTCCGTAGGAAGACTGTGTTTTGATAGTAAGTGTATCAGAAGTATCTTCGGTAACCTCAGATTTCATAGCTGTCAAAGTACCATCACCATTTAAGATTTTATATTCAGATGGTGCATTATCAGATAATTTCATAGAACCAATAATTTCCAATAATTTGTTGCTGCATTCTTTGTTTTCGGAAATAGCCTTTTTCGCATTTTCATATAATGAAGTTGGAACAGCGATATTTACGTCTTTCATACCGATAATAGAGCCACCCTGTCCGTTTGCATTATCTTCTGAATACGTACTGGAGAAGAAAGATTTATATTTATTAGTTGTTGCACTACTTACTGCATCATACATACCACTTTCACGATAAGAAGCGGCTTTATCAGAAGTGAGGTCTAAAGTAGTATCCTCTTTTACGTCATTTAATTCTCCGTAATAGAAGTCTGCATAAGAAAGATTCGCTGTTCCGTATTCATATTTATCAAGAGCATTTTTAGCGGCTGTAAGATGTTCAACTGCTTCATTGATTTCTGCCTGAGTAGGAGTCTCTTTTGCTAAAATGTCTTTTGCTTCATTTAATTCTGTTTCGAAGCTATTCCAGCTTTTTTCTGTATAATCTGATTTCTTTAACTCTTCCACAGAAGAAACAAGTTTGTTTAACTCAGTTGTATCGCCAGCATTTGTGTCAGGTTTTACAATGTTTGCATCAGTAGCTTCAAAGTTATATGTAGAATCAGCGTATCCAAGAGCATAAATGGTTAAACTCCAGTAGCCAGTTCCGTCATATCCTTTTGGAAGCTGGCAGCGAATAGAATTTGTAAGACCTAACTGGATTCCCATACTTTTATGCATCCAGTTATCAGCAGCAAACTTTGTTCCGTAAGTGGCAAGTGCCTTAGAACGTGTGCTGTCATTTCCATAGTAGGTCCATTTTACAGCCTGCATATTAGCGCCAAGATCGCCGTAATTTTTTGTGAAATCTACACGAAGAAATTCACCGTAGCTACCGCTTGCATCCTTTACAGTTGCTCCCATATTGTTTAAATCAGCAGTTTTAAGAGTCTTATCTTTAATACCAGAAGAAGAGCCGTTACTTCTTTGGGTAAATGTGAAGGAACCATCACTCTGCTTTTCGGCAGTCTTTAGGCCATTGGTATCCTTATCAACAGATGCAGTAACGTTGTTATAAGCCTGTAGATTTTTTTCTCCATAGCCGCCAATTAAGGTACCGTTATTTTCTACAACGGAATATTTTGCTTTGAAAGCTTCAAAATCAGAAGACTTTACTGCAACAGGTACATATTTAAGACCATAAACTTTATAATCTTTCATAGTATCTTCAGTGCCATCACTGGTTTTGATTGCGCCCCTAGTAAAGGTGATTTTTTCTCCATTAGTGAGGATTGCAGTATTAGCATCTGTCCAGTGAGATATATTATAAGTTCCCTTTTCACCTTCAATAATCGCAGTACACTGATAACTTCCGCGGTGAAGTCCGTGATTAACAGTAGCTCTTGTTACTGCATCAAAGGCACCTTTATCTTTTTCACCGTGTGAATCAGCTGTATCAGAAGAAGTGGTATCTCCGGCTGCCCAAACTCCTTCAGCCTTCCAATATTCAGCCCATGTCAGGCCTGCATAGCAGTAAACGTAGTCATCACTATTTTCTGCTGTCTGTGTCTGTACTGTAGATACACTTGCTGCTTTTACAACTGCTGGAGTAATACTGGAAAATACAGTAGTACAAGTCATTGCAAGAGCAAGAGTACCTGCTACAAGTAATTTGTTTCTCATAAGTTCCTCCTTATATTATAATTGGTATTTGAGTTAGCTTATTCTAACGAAAAATATAATAGTATACTATTATTAGTTGTGTCAAACTATATATATATTAATGAAAAAAGTTCTCACTTATTTATAAAAAAATTGCATTGTCAGAATATTTTCTATATAATGTATAAAGTTAGAAAGAACTAATAAAAGTAAGTTTCAAGATAATGGAGGATTGTTGTGATAAATTTTAGAAAAAAAGCAGTTGCGATGTTACTGGCCACTGTGTTCACTGCAGGAATGCTTTCCGGATGTGGAACATCAGTAGATACAGAGAAAAGTAAGAATGATAGTAGAAAGGCTGTGGAGCAGACAACACAGGCAGAAGCGGATACAAATAGTAAGAATCAAAATGAAGAGGACAAATCAGAATCAAGAGATATTTTTGCGATGGATACGTATATGACTTTAACGGCTTACGGAAAGAATGCTAAGAAAGCGTTGGATGAGGCGGTTGATGAGATTAACAATATTGAACAGCTTGTTTCTACGGGGATTGACAGCAGTGAAGTTTCGCAGATTAATAAGAATGGAAAAGGTTCGGTATCAGAAACAACAGGATATCTGATTAAGCGCTCAAAAGAGATTTATGACAGCACGAATGGAGTGTTTGACATTACGATTTATCCGATTATGCAGGCGTGGGGGTTCCCGACGGAGAACTATCGTGTTCCCGGAAAGAAAGAGCTGAAGAAGTTAAGGGGACTGATGGGAGCAGATCACGTTTTATATGATGAAAAAAAACAGGAGGTCACTTTAAATAAGGAAGGAATGAAGATTGACCTTGGTGGAATTGCGAAAGGATATACTTCTTCAAAAGTAATGGATATTTTTAAAGAAAATGGGATTTCGAGTGCAGTGATCAGTCTTGGCGGTAATGTGCAGACACTAAACGGAAAGCCAGATGGTTCTGACTGGAGAGTGGCGGTTGAGAATCCGGCAGATACGGGAAGTTATATTGGAGTGCTTTCTATAAAGGATAAGGCAGTGATTACTTCTGGGGGATATGAGCGTTATTTTAAGCAGGATGGAAAAACATATCATCATATTATTGATCCGGCTAATGGATATCCGGCAAATAATGGTCTGACGTCTGTTACGATCGTATCAGATGACGGAACACTTGCAGACGGTTTGTCCACATCATTATTCATTATGGGACCGGAAAAAGCACAGAAATACTGGAAAGAACACAGTGATGAGTTTGACACGATTCTTGTAAAAGATGACGGAAGCATTCTAGTTTCAGAGGGACTCGCAGAGTATTTTACCAGTGAGTCTGATTTTACGATAATAAAAAAATAATGATACAAAAAATTTCTCATAAAATCAAGTACAAAAAGATTTCGAGAATATAAGAATACAAGAGTACAGGAATACAAGAATACATTCAAAAAGAAAGGGAGATATGATGAGAGAAAAGTGGAAAAAATATGTTGAAAAATTTAAAAGTCTTGGTGATAAGGTTTTAGGTGTGAAAGGAATTACAGCGATAATTCCGGCGGTTTGCCTGGCGGTTCTTATGGTGACAGTACTTACCGGATACAAAACCCCACAGGCAAAAAAGTATGAAGCTTCAGAGACAGAAGACATCAGTCAGATTAAGGAAGCGCTTGCGAAGGAAAGTAGGGCAGCAACGGCAGAAACAACGAAAAAGAATACAACAAAGAAGGGAAAGAAGGGGGCTATTGATGTAAAAGATGGAACGTATAAAGGTTCTGCAAACGGATATGGCGGAAAAGTTACAGTAAATGTTACTGTAAGCAAAAAGACGATGACAGCGATTGATGTTGTCAGTGCTCCAGGTGAGACGGATTCTTTCTTTCAGCGTGCAAAAGGGGTTATTGATGAGATGCTTACGGCACAGAGTACAGATGTAGATGTCGTGTCCGGAGCAACATACAGTTCAAATGGAATTATCGGTGCAGTAAAAAATGCACTTTTTGGAACGGAGTCTAATAATGCGACAGCGGCAGCAGCGAACGCAGGTAATGCAGGTGGTTCGGCTCCGAGTGTTTCTAAAGTAAGTGAATCCGGTACATGGAAGGATGGAACTTACACTGGTTCGGGCAAAGGATTTGGTGGAACTATTTCTGTAAAAGTAACAGTAAAAGATGGAAAAATCAGCGCGATCGATGTAACAAGCGCATCAGGAGAAACTGCTTCCTATTTTAGTAAGGCAAAAGGAATTATCCCAAAGATGATCAGCGGACAGACTACAAATGTGGATGTGGCATCCGGAGCAACCTATAGTTCCAATGGAATTATTACCGCAGTAAGAAATGCTCTTTCAAAGGCAGAAACAGGAAAAAGCAGTACGAAAAAGAAAAAGAAGAAAAATAAAAAAAATAAGAAAAAAAACAGTGGTTCTAACAGCAATAATAACAACAATAATATTGCAGCACCGGCAGAAGGGTATGAAGACGGCACCTATACCGGAAGTGCGGCCTGTTCGGGAGAGCAGTTTAAGGAATATAGTGTAACGGCAAATGTAACGATTAAAAATGGAAAGATTTCTGCGGTGGAGATTTCTTCTACAGCAAAAGGAACCAACCTGAAACAGTTTATGAGCAGAGATGAGATTAAGAATCTTCCATCACTTATTGTCTCTAAAAACGGAACAAGCGGAGTAGATGCTGTCAGTGGAGCAACGTACAGTTCCCATGCTATTTTTAATGCGGTAAATGATGCTTTATCAAAGGCGAAGAAAAACAGTTCTTCTACGGAAAAGAAAGAAGAGACAACAACGGAGAAAAAGGAAGAGACGACAACAGAAAAGAAAGAGGAAACGACCACAGAAAAAAAGGAAGAGACAACAACGGAAAAGAAAGAGGAAACGACTACAGAGAAAAAAGAAGAAACAAAAGAAAAACCAGACGAAGGGAAAAACTACAAAAATGGAACATACAAAGTAAGCATAACCTGCGAGCCGGATGAAGATGAGGATTTTGATCCGTATACGATTTCCATGGATATCACAATTAAAAAAGATAAAATTACAGAAATTTCTAATATTACCGCAAATACAAATTCAACGAATAAAGCATATACAAACGATGCAAAGAAAGGAATGGTTTCTAAAATTATAGCAAATGGAAATGCAGACGGTGTAAATACTGTGGCAGGAGCCACCTGTTCTTCTAAAGCAATCAAAGATGCATGCCAGAAGGCATTTAATGCGGCAAAGAAGTAATTTTAAAGAGAGTAGCTTTTGCGTTTATTTAAGAAAAAGTTATTTGAATACTTAAATATAGTAAGAAAATTTATAAAAGACAATAGAAAGCATTTTAGAAGGGACAACGAATGAAATATAAAAACTTTTTAATCCGTTTATTTGATCTTATTCTCGTTCTGGGGCTTTTAGCAGGATATCAGGCTGTGATTTACAGTCGTGATAAAGAAGCCACAATTGCAGAATTAAAAAGCCAGGTAAATCAGCTTCAAGGAGAAAAAGAGGATATTCTTGAAGCGGCAAAAAATTCTGGAAAGTTAGGGACCGATGGTGCATCTGCCGGTCAGGCAGGAACGTATAAAGATGGAACATATACTGGAAGTTCGCAGGGATTTGGCGGAGAAATTAAAGTAAAAGTAACGGTATCCGGGAAGAAAATTAGTGCGATAGATATTATAGAAGCAAGTGGGGAAGATGAGGCTTATTTATCAATGGCAAAAGATATTGTGAAGACAATACTTGATAAGCAGACGACAGAGGTTGATACAATAAGCGGAGCAACCTATTCATCTACAGGAATAAAGAATGCAGTAGGACAGGCATTAGAAGGAGCAGCTAAATAATGAAGAAAAAGAAAAAAATATCGGTGCAGACAATCATAGAAGTGATGATACGGGCAGTATTTTTTATCATCTATCCAGCGTTATTTTCCACTGCATTTACCGGAATAAAATTAATTGTAGAACAAATTACACAGCGTGCAAGTCTGCAGTGGAATTCCTTTGTACAGACACTTGTGGTATTACTGGTCTTTACCATTGTGTTTGGACGATTTTTCTGTGGATTTGCCTGTGCATTTGGAACCTGGGGGGATTTCGTTTATTTTATTTCATCTATGATTCGCAAAAAAAGAAAAAAGAAACCGTTGAAATGTTTTTCAAAAGCGGGAAAGATACTCCGGTATTTAAAATATGTTGTCCTGCTTGTTGTCCTGCTTCTTTGCATAAAAGGTTACAGTAGTGCCGTTGCTGTACATAGTCCGTTCAGTGCATTTTCCCGTTTCCATCAGTTGAAGATGGCAGACAGCCTTATAGGAACAGGTCTCTTTTTATTGGTTACAGCAGGAATGGCATTGGAACCAAGATTTTTCTGTCGTTTCTTATGCCCAATGGGAGCAGTATTTTCCCTGATGCCGGTGTTACCATTTTCTGTAATCAAACGAAACAGAGAAAACTGTATTCCAAACTGTAAAGCGTGCAATTTAGTATGTCCGGCAAACCTTGAGATACCATCGGATAAAGAAGGGGATAATGCGACATCCAGTGAATGTTTCTCCTGTGGAAAATGTATCGGAAAATGTCCAAAGCAAAACACACATAATGGTTTTTTGGGAAAGCTATGGTTACCAATGCTTGTAGGAAAGGCTGTGATATTATTCGTGATATTTAGAATATTGTATTAAAAACTTTTCCAGATTTTGTCTATCAGATAAATTACTATATCAAAAAAACTTTTTCGTGTTATAATGGACAGTAATCTGTGTATAAAATTCAGTTTTGCCGTCCCAGCAGGAAAGGAGCATTTTTTGAATAAAGCGAATTTGATTATAGAAGAAGTGAATAAAGTAATTATTGGTAAAGAAAAGGTCATCCGTAAGGTGTGGATGACGATTCTCTCTGGTGGACATGTTTTGCTTGAGGATGTACCTGGTGTGGGAAAGACAACGATGGCGCTGGCTTTTTCAAAGGCTTTGGGACTTTCTTATCGAAGAATACAGTTTACACCGGACGTCATGCCATCGGATGTGGTCGGTTTCTACTATTATAATAAGGAAAATGGAAAGTTTGAATACCGTCAGGGAGCAGTTATGACGAACCTTCTGCTGGCAGATGAAATTAACCGTACTTCAAGTAGAACGCAGTCAGCACTTTTGGAGGTTATGGAAGAAGGACAGGTAACGGTAGATGGTGTGACAAGAAATATACAGGAACCATTTTTTGTTATTGCAACGCAAAATCCGCTTGGTTCTGCGGGTACGCAGATGCTTCCGGAGTCGCAGATGGATCGTTTTATGGTTCTTTTATCTATGGGATACCCAACAATAAAGGAAGAAATGATTCTGATGAGTCAGAGAAAGGTGAGTGATCCATTAGATGATGTGAATGAGGTTATCTCAAAAGAAGAATTACTTTCTATGCAAAAGGAAGTGAATGAGATTAAGGTTTCTTCTTTAATCTATCAGTATATTGCAATGCTTTCTGATGCGACACGAAGACATGATATGATTCAGCTGGGTGTCAGCCCAAGAGGATCTCTGGCCTTGTGCAGAATGGCAAAAGCGAGTGCATTTTTGGCTGGCAGAGATTATGTTGTGCCGGAAGATGTTCAGGATGTTGTAAAAGATGTTTTCCGTCATCGTCTGGTATTAAAGTCAAGAGCAAGGTTATCGAGGAAAGATGTGGATAAGATTATGGATGAAATTTGTGCCACTGTACATGTGCCAGATCGAAGAGCGGCAGGAGGAAGAAGATGACCCGAAAAAGATTATGGATGAATCGAATTAGCGGGATTGTCTGTCTGTTACTGTGGATTGCGTTAGTCATTTTTCTTTCTGGAACAACAGGGAAGATTGCCGGGATGGCATTAGGAATTATGTTGCTGGTGGCTGTCATTTATAATCTTTATCTTCCAAAAGAAGTTTCTACTCATCTGATTATTCCTGCCTATGCGCAAAAGGAAGAAAAAATTACCGGACGACTTTGTATCAGCAATACAGGAGTGTTCCCTGTTTTATCTGGGAAAGTTTTTTTACAGGTAAAGAAGACGATTAGTGGGGAACAGGAAATATTTTCTATGAATATCAGGGCAGCGGGACGAAAAAATGGTGCGGCTGCTTTTGTTATAGATTCGGAATATATGGGATTTTTGGAAATCACGATTTTGCGGGTGGAACTGTACAGCTTTTTTGGATGTATGAAAAAGGTAACATATGTAAATCAGGAGAAGGTGGTAATGATTCTGCCACAAACAACGGAACTGCATTTTCCAGTACAAAACAGCGGAGCTGCCTGTTCTTTTTTTGATGAGGAACAAAGTGGTAAAAAGGGAAATGGTCCGGGGGAATATTTTGGAATCCGTCCGTATGTTGATGGAGATTCCATGAAGTTAATTCACTGGAAGCTAACAGGAAAAACAGATGAATATATGGTAAAAGAAGTGGAAGTTCCTATGATGCGGATGCCACTTATTTTTCTCGAAACAAGGGTAGAAAAGCTGGATGCTGCTATGATTGACGGGTTGTTAGAAGCATTTTTTTCTATTTCACAGCATATGGCACAGGAAGGACAGAAGCATTGTCTTTGTTGGTGGGATAAAAAGACCGATGGATGGAATTTTTACAATGTGGCAAATGCAATGCAGTTGGAAGAAGTGTATGCCCATGTATTTCAAAGTATGTTTTTTTCTCAGGGGAATGCAACGATAGATTCTTTTGAAAAAGAAAGAAAAGAACAGTTTTCAGAAGTGATTTATATTACAGAGTATTGGAACGAGAAACAGGCAGTTTTCGATGACTGGAACCTGACTTTATTATTAGAACGACGGGAAGCAAGAAAAGAAGAAGGGGAAGCGTTAGTACCGTATATTTTTTCGGCAGAAACCATGGGAGAGGATATTGATCGGATTTTGACAGCGTACAGGAGTGTAGATTATGGAGCATAAAAACTCATTTCACATTAAAAAATTGAATCATCAGAGTGGATTTGGCTGGGCAGAAATGATGCGGGCCGGGTATGTGTGGCTTGCTGCGCTGTTATGTTTTATCTGGTATGCTGCCGATCGTTTTGAAATGGATACAGCAGGTGTTGCTCTTTTTATCGGGGCAGCCTTTTTTATATTATTGTATTTCGTTGGGATATCTGTTGGAAAAGGTTTTACGGTTTTTATAAGCGGTTTGTATTTTTTTGTTCCATTTTTCATTCTTTCTATGGAGAATATTCGAAGAGCTTTATTGATTTTCTCCCGAACAGTCTTTGATTATCTGGCAGATTATGGACAGAGCAAAAATATTTTTCATCGTATAATTCAAAATACATCGGTAGATATGCAGACAGGAAATGTGGAGTTTTTTCCATTTGTTGTCGGAATATTGGGGATAACTTTGTGGCTTATTCTTTTTATGGCATTGTTGTGGAAAGTCCAGCCTTGTATTTTATTTTTTACCGTAGCGATCTGCTTTGCTTTTCCATTTTTTGTATGGGGAGTTCGGCCAGAATTGTTTGCAGTGTTAAGCTTTCTCATTTTTTGTTTCTTTTTCTTTGCTCCGTCTTTTTGGGGAGGAGTACTTGGAACTTCAATTCTTATTATTTTACTTCTTTTAGGAACTTTCTCAGGAATGACAAATACCGGACAGATGTCGGCAATTCAAAAGAAGTGGAATAAAGAACGATATAAAGAGGATGTATCTGTTCTTCCGGAAGGTCAGCTTACAAAGGCAAAGAAGATGAAGCGGACAGGTGAAGAGGCTCTTAAAGTAAATATTTATAAGAAAAACAGTTATTATCTGAAAGGATTTGTTGGAACAACTTATGAGAATAATTGTTGGAAAGCAAGTACAAATAACTGGAATATTTTTGGCTCAGACAGGAGTATGCTTGCAGCTTCTGACCGGGAGGCATACGAATCTTTATTATGGCTTCATAATAAAGAATTTTACGGAAATACAGTAATGTATCATTTTGTAAGGCAGAAAAAGCTTTCGGAAGGGAAAACAGATCCGTCTCTTTACAGTTTATCTGTAAAAAATGTAGGGGCGAATCGAAAGTATCTTTATCTTCCTTATGAGAGTGCTGTTTTACCAACAATATATGAAGAAGAAGGGACGGCAGCGATTAATAAAACAGAGAATATATTCGCTTCTGGAATAAAAGGAGCAGGAGAATATTCTTTTAAAGCAATGGAAACAATGGCTGGAAAGTTGAAATCGTCTACCAATATTAAGACGGAGGATAAGAATCTTTCCTCAAAAAAAATGACGGAAAGCTATAAAGAATATGTAAATGCAACATGTCTTTTCTTAAATAAAGAAACAAAAACATTGATTTCTTCTGCAACAGAAGGGAGTCTTCAAAGTAATCTATCGGTATTAGCAATTATAAACCGGGTAAAAAGCTTCATGAAAACATCGATTACCTATAATGAAAATCCAGGAAGTATCTCGGAAGATGAAGATTTTGCCCAATGGTTTTTTGAAGATAAAAAAACAGGATACGATGTGCAGTATGCGGCGGCAGCAGTAATGATGTTTCGTTATTATGGAATTCCATCCCGTTATGTGGAAGGATACCTTCTTACACCGGAAACGGTAAAAGAGGCAGGAACGGCAGAGACGGTGACTGTTTCACAAAAATACGCGCATGCATGGCCGGAAATTTATCTGGATGGAATGGGATGGATTCCGGTAGAAGTTACTCCCAAATATGAAAACATTATGGGAACACCGTATTATGAGACACAGGAAACTGCGGTAAGTAATTCAAGTTCGTCAGATCAATCTTTAGAAAATGACGATAAGAAGAAACAAGAAAAACAGCAGGAACAAAAAACACAGGAAAAAGAACAGACAACAGAAAAGAAATCAGAAAAGAAAACAGTAGAAACACCGCAACAGATTCCGCAGGATCGATCAAAGCAAAGTAAAGGTGGAAGAACCGTTCATAAAATCCTGTATATTCTATGTTTCTTTATTTTCATAGCAGGTCTTTTGCTTTTTGTATTTAGAAAACGACTGCAAAAAGTATACCGAAATTATAAAACAGATAAACTTTTAAAACAGCAAAAGTATAGTCAGGCAGTTATGTTCTGGTACGATATTTTGTGTAAAACAATATATGGAAAAGAAAAAATAAAAGATAATCGTGTAAGAACCTTTGAAAAAAGACTTCGTACCTTTGACAGAGAAATGGAACCGAAAAAGTTACATCTTTGTATGAGGATTCGCCAGAAAGCGGTGTATTCACCAGAAGGAATCACTAGAAAAGAAGCAGAAGCTGCAGTACATTTTCTGAAAAAAGAGTGTGAAAAACTGAAATAAAGGTATTTTAAGTTTCGTTTCTATTGACAGGGAAAACTATAGCGATTAGAATATTTTCATAATTAGATTTAAATTAAGCGAGGAAAAAATATGTGGTTAGCAGATAACTGGAAAGAATATGAAGTTATAGATTGCAGCGAAGGTGAAAAACTGGAACGCTGGGGCAAATACACCCTTCTTCGTCCAGACCCTCAGGTAATCTGGAATACAAAAAAAGAAGATAAACACTGGAAACATTTAAATGCACATTATCACAGAAGCAAAAAAGGTGGCGGAGAGTGGGAGTTTTTTGATTTTCCAAAGCAGTGGGATATTCATTATAGAAGTCTTACCTTCCATTTAAAACCATTCAGTTTTAAACATACAGGGCTTTTCCCAGAACAGGCAGTCAACTGGGACTGGTTTTCTGATAAGATTAAGAAGGCAGGCCGCCCAGTAAAAGTATTGAACTTATTTGCCTATACTGGTGGAGCAACACTTGCAGCCGCAGCTGCGGGAGCATCTGTAACTCATGTAGATGCCTCAAAAGGAATGGTTACCTGGGCAAAGGAGAATGCGGTTGCTTCTGGTCTTGGTGATGCACCGATTCGCTGGCTTGTAGATGACTGTGTGAAGTTCGTAGAAAGAGAAATCCGCCGTGGCAATCATTACGATGGAATTATTATGGATCCACCATCTTATGGACGTGGGCCAAAGGGAGAGATTTGGAAGATTGAGGAGAAGATTTATTCTTTAGTATGTCTTTGTGAAAAGCTTCTTTCCAAAGACCCGCTGTTCTTCTTAATTAATTCCTATACAACAGGATTACAGCCTGCCGTTCTTTCCTATATGTTAGGAACAGCAGTTGCGAAAAAACATGGTGGAAAAGTCAGTGCAGATGAGGTTGGTCTTCCTGTCAGTGCAAATGGACTTGTTCTTCCATGCGGTGCTTCCGGACGATGGGAAAAGAAATAGATGGGAGATAGCATATGAGTGCTAAAAAGACAGCTTTTTATGGAATGTTTCTTGCGCTTGCTTTAGTAGCAGGATATATTGAACAGCTTATACCGATTAATCTTGGAATACCCGGAGTAAAGCTTGGACTTGCAAACATTGTTACAATGCTTCTTCTTTATATAGTAGGAGTCCCTGCAGCCTGCCTGATTTCCGTACTTAGAATCCTATTATCAGGATTCCTCTTTGGAAGCGGATTCGCAATGGTCTACAGTGCAGCAGGAGCGGCAATGAGTATGCTAGTTATGGCACTCTTAAAGAAAACAAAGAAGTTTTCTTCTGTAGGAGTAAGCGTAGCAGGCGGCATATTCCACAACGTAGGACAGATTATCGTTGCCATGATTGTATTGGAAACAAAGGCATTAGCCTACTATCTCCCAATTTTAATCCTTTCTGGACTCGTAGCCGGAATCTTAATCGGAATCTTAAGCGGGATATTAACAAAGAGATTAAATCCGATAATCAAGCAGCATTTTGTATAAACAGACGAAAACTCTAAACATCCTATTTTGACAGCTGCTTTATAGTCGCTGCGTGTTGAATGTTTGCTTTTGCGCTCGCATCCAGCACTTGCTCCGAAGCCGCATCTGCCAAGATAAGATGTTTAGAGTTTTCTGTTTATAGAAATACTAGAGCGTGTTTGAAAAATCATTCCTGCAACCTGCACGCCCCAATTTGCGGTATATTTTGCCTTCATTCGGTTGACGTAGCCCGCTACGCCGCCCTCATTCAGGCGAAATCTCCCGCAAATTGTAACGCACATCTTGCAGAAAGCATTTTTCAAACACGCTCTAAAGGAATGCTGGATTAAATTGGATTACTATCCCCTTTCTTCTTCAGAGATAGAAATCGGATATGGAATAGTGCCACTTTTGAGCAAGTTCATAATGCGGGCGAGCATTATGAGCGCAGTGATACGGAACAGCTGCCATATATCTATTAGCTTAGTTTCGTCTGTCAAATGACGAGATAAAGGAGGAAACACAAATGGAAATTACATACGATTACTATCGCATATTCTATTATGCGGCTAAATATAAAAGCTTTTCAAAGGCGGCAGAGATTCTGATGAGTAACCAGCCGAATATTACGCATTTTATGAATAATCTGGAGAATCAGCTTGGCTGTCGTTTGTTTATTCGTTCAAATAGAGGAGTAACACTTACAAGAGAAGGGGAGAAGCTATACAAGCATGTAACAATTGCGTATCAGCATTTTCAACTGGCAGAGTTAGAACTGGCGAATGATAAAAGTCTGCAGAGTGGAATTATAACCGTTGGTGTAAGTGAGATCGCATTACATTTGCTGATCTTACAGGTAATGGCAGACTTTCGAAAAGCATATCCGGGTATCCGCATCCGCCTTTCCAATCATTCTACTCCGGAGACGATTCAGGAAGTAAAAGATGGTCTGGTTGATCTGGCAGTAGTATCTACACCGGCCGATATCCCTGCTACATTAAAATCTACGTCTTTGATGGATTTTTCAGATGTAATGGTAGTGAGCAGCTCGCATAAAGAATTATGTGAGAAGCCGATACATCTTTCAAAGATGCAGGATTATCCACTCATTTGTCTTGGGAGAGGAACAAAGTCATATGAGTTTTTCAGTAATTTTTATCAAAGATATGGTTTAAAGTTAAATCCAGATATTGAAGCCGGAACAATTCATCAGATTCTTCCGATGGTTGTCTATGATCTTGGAGTAGGTTTTTTACCAGAAAATGTAGGTATAGAAGCCTTAGAAGATGGGAAAATAATAAAAGTACCCCTTATAGAGAAAATCCCACAAAGACAGATCTGCCTTGTGGAGTCAAAAAGAACACCGCTTAGTATAGCAGCTAATGCATTAAAGCAATTTATAAATAATTATATTGAAACGAAATTAAAAGACAAAGCGTGATTATTTAAAGAAATTTCCAGGTATGTTATAAAGATATAACAATTATGATTGAAAGCTAATTTATAGTGATTCAGAGATATACAGACTTTCAAAAAATAAAAATAGTCTCTATATTTTAAGAATTATGTCCGAATTGTTATAATAATTTGTAATTATTCTTTCTTTTTTTCTTAAACATTCTTTATCAAATCTGACTGATTTCTGACAAGATTTCTCATATTCATACAAATCGTTTTGTCAAATTGAATAAAAAAATCGTATTTATATGAGAAATCTTTGCACTATGTAAAATTTACATGATAGATAAAAATATAAAACATTTCCACATAAATAAAAAGAGGGGTAGAATGTGTAGCAATGGTTCAGGGCGAACAATCTCTTCCTATTAAATAGGGTAGCAAAGAAGATTGTCACCAATATAAGAATCAGGAAGGAGTGTGGCAGATGGATGCTCTGGTCAATGAACTGATGAAAGAGTTGAATTGCGACACTGTCTTTACGATTCCGGTACTCGGAGGAATCCCGGTTAAAGAATCTGTAGTAGTAACATGGATCATCATGGCGGTCATTCTGGTACTTTGTATAGCGTTAACCAGAAATTTAAGCGTAGAAAATCCAAGTCGTGGACAGATCATACTGGAAACAATCGTAAGCGGCGGACACAATTTCTTCAAGGACACACTGGGAGAACATGGAGCGGAATATATACCGTATCTTATGACAGTGACCCTCTACATCGGTATTGCCAATCTTATCGGACTGCTTGGTTTTAAACCACCGACAAAAGACATGAACGTGACGGCGGCATTAGCATTTATGAGTATTGTCTTAATTGAGGTAGCCGGCATCAGACAAAAAGGAGCAAAAGGATGGGTAAAGAGTTTTGCGGAACCAATTCCAATTATCTTACCGATCAATATTATGGAGATTTTTATTAAACCATTATCTCTGTGCATGCGATTATTTGGAAACGTCCTTGGTTCATTCGTAATCA
>ENA-ORNR01002428-ORNR01002428.1-human-gut-metagenome-genome-assembly--contig:-NODE-2428-length-15242-cov-3.182459_pt1 | contig 15242 bp, 10 predicted proteins | sample MGYA00242114_ERZ509020 | MGnify/ENA primary metagenome ERZ509020 (study PRJEB26280, sample SAMEA2338758) | human gut metagenome | biome: human gut; feature: human-associated habitat; material: faeces...
GGCGGTATAAGCATGAGCGGTCTTGCACATATTCTCATAGGAAGACATTTTACCGTATCCGGCTCCGACAGCCACGAATCTGAACTTACAGATGCACTTGAAAAGGAAGGCTGCACATGCTTTTACAAGCAGGAGGCTTCTAATATACATCCTGATTATGATGTTGTTGTATATACAGCAGCTATTTCAGACTCCAATCCTGAGCTTGCACGTGCAAGAGAGCTTGGAATCCCTACCCTCACAAGAGCTGAGCTTTTAGGCCAGCTTATGAAAAATTATAAGGTTGCGGTAAATGTTGCCGGAACACATGGAAAGACGACAACTACATCAATGATTACAGAAATCCTTCTTGCCGGTAACTGTGACCCTACTATTTCTGTAGGCGGCATACTTCACAGTATCGGTGGCAATGTACGTGTCGGAAAATCTGACATTTTCGTAACTGAAGCCTGTGAATATACTAACAGCTTTTTATCATTTTATCCGACAATTGATGTAATTCTTAATGTAAAAGCAGACCATCTTGATTTCTTTAAAGATATTGACGATATCCGCCATTCGTTCAAGCTTTTTACAGAAAAACTTCCAAAAGACGGAACTCTCATTATTAATACAGATATTGATAACTATGAATATTTTTATAAAGATACAGACTGTGAAGTAATTACAGTTGGTTCAAATCCTGCGACAAGCCGTTACAGTGCTGCTGATATCGCATATGACAGTGCCGGCTGCTGCTCATATACACTTCTTATTGATAATAAGCCAAATGGCACAATAAAACTCGGTGTTCCGGGCGAACATAATGTATACAATTCACTTGCAGCAATTGCCGTTGCCATAAAACTTGGTCTTGACCTTGAAACAATCAAAAAAGGACTATGCGGTTTTTCAGGCACTGACAGACGTTTCCAGAAAAAAGGAACTTTTAACGGTGTGACAGTTGTTGATGATTATGCACATCATCCTGACGAGATTACAGCAACTCTTGACAGTGCAAAACATTTTCCACACAACAGAACATGGTGCGTATTCCAGCCTCATACCTATTCAAGAACAAAAGCACTTCTCGGTGATTTTGCAAAAGCACTTTCAGCTGCCGACATTGTCGTCCTCGCCGACATATATGCTGCAAGAGAAACTGATAACCTTGGAATAAGTTCAGCAGATTTACAGAAAGCAATCGGTGAACTCGGCAAAGAATGTTATTATTTCCACTCATTTGAGGAAATCGAAAAATTTTTATTAAAAAATTGTATCAACGGCGATTTGTTGATAACTATGGGTGCCGGAGATATTTATAAAGTCGGCGAAGCCCTTGTTAATCAGTAATTTCTGAATTTTTATAAAAGTTGTCAACAAAGTTATCCACATTATCCACATGGATTATTCTAAGAATGGAATTTTCCGTGTGGATTTTTAGTTAATAAATTTTACAGGATTTTACACGTTTTTTACTATTTATCCACATTATCCACATTTTCCACCTGTATTTTTGTGGATATGTCGCCCTCTTTTATTTTTAAACGGGATATGCTAAACTGATTTTAGAAAATTTTGAAATGGGGATTATCATGAATAACTTATCTTTATCAACTATGAACAATAATAATACAACTACCGTTTCCAACGTGTTTATTGACGAATTCATGCCCCTTGCCAATGGTGAATTTACAAAGATATATTTATATCTTTTAAGATGTATTTCCAATGGAAAAACTAATATATCAATAGACTGTCTCGCTGATTTTTTCAATCAGACAGAAGCAGATATTATGTGTGCACTCCGCTATTGGGACAAGGCCGGTGTATTAATTGCATCAACTGATTCCACCGGCAGACAGATTACGGGAATTACCTTCTGCAACCTGGATTCTGCTTCAGGCAGCACTCCCGATAATTCATCTGCACAGCTTAATTCAAATCAGATGCCTTCAAACCATATACCTTCAAATCATATGCATGCAGAACAGTCTACTGATATATATAATGCAGCCGCTTCTGACACTGAAGTTCCTATTACACCGGATTCCAATGAAACATGTGACCCGCGTTCTGCATATACACCGAAACAGCTGGAAGATTTGTCTGAACAGGAAGATTTTTCAATGCTTTTATATGCAGCCCAGACTTATCTTGGTTCTGTCCTCAATTCGTCTGATGCCTCTGTAATCGCATATTTATACGACTCTTTACAGTTTTCTTCAGAACTCATTGAGTATCTTATTGAATACTGTGTTTCTAACGGTCACAAGAGCATGCGTTATATCGAAAAAGTAGCACTTGCATGGGCTGACAAGGGAATACAGACTGTGAAGCAGGCAAAAGCTGCATCATCAGGATACAACGATACCGCTTTTTCTGTTCTCGGTGCATTCGGAATAACTAACCGCACAGCCGGCAAAGTCGAACAGGATTACATCAAAAAATGGACTGATGTATACTGCTTTGATTCCGATATAATTGTTGAAGCATGCAACCGCACACTTAAAAAGACACATCAGCCTAGTTTTGAATATGCTGACAGCATTCTTTCACGCTGGAAAGATGCCAATGTAAAAAACACTTCTGACATAAAACGGATTGATATGGAATTTGAACAGAACCAGCAGTCAAGTGCTGTCAAGCGGAATAATGCATATAATAATGCAGTAAAAGCTTCCAATAACCGTTTTAATAATTTTAATCAGCGTAATACTGACATTGACAGTCTTGAAAGTGAATTAATAAGCAACAATGGCTGACTTACAGCCTGTTGGGAAAGGAATACAGTATGCCGCTAACCAATGCACAACATGATGCAATAATGCGTATATATGACGGAATACGCACTCACAACCGCCATATTCAGGAACAGCGTTATAACGAGATTGTTTCACTTATCCCTGAATATCAGAATATTGAAAATGAGATAATATCCGTTTCAATGCAGGCCGCAAAAGCCCGTATAAGCGGAAACAGCCAAGATTATACAAGTCTGCTTAAATCTCTCAATGACCAAAAGGCAAATCTGCTTATTAGTGCCGGTAAGCCTGCGGACTACCTGGATCCTGTATACACATGTACGCAGTGCCACGATACCGGATATATAAACAGCCGCAAATGCTCATGCTTTAACAAAAAAGCTATTGACCTTGTATATCATGATTCCAATTTGAAGAATATTACCGATAATGAAAATTTTGATACATTTTCATATGAGTGGTATGACAATACAACACCTGACCCATCTAACGGGCTCACACCTTATCATAATATGCAGCGTATTGTTGACATATGTCACAAATTTGTTGATAACTTTGATAAGGAAGCTGCTAACATATTATTTTTTGGCGGCACAGGCACAGGCAAAACTTTTCTTTCCAACTGCATTGCAAGAGAGCTTTTAAATACTTCACACAGCGTTATTTACCTGACTGCAATTGAGCTGTTTACAACATTCCAACGTCAGGACTTCAGCCGCTTCGGTGAAGATAAAGATTCTGATGCCAATTATCTTTCTGATTGTGACCTGCTTATTATTGATGATCTGGGAACCGAAGTTGGCAACACTTATACTAACTCCAAACTGTTCTATGTAATTAATGAGCGGATGTTAAAGAAGAAAAGTACAATTATTTCAACTAATCTTTCACTCTCGGAAATAAGGGATTCTTATTCCGAACGAATTTTTTCAAGAATAACAAGTTCCTATACAATATTAAAAGTTTTCGGAAGTGATATACGAATGATGAAAAAAACGGGACGAAAGCCCGGAAAGGCTTAAAATAAGTTTTTGCGAAAGTTGTTGACTTATTTTGCTTTTATGATTATATTTTAATATGGTTTTGTTACAATAACGTAATTTACAAACAAGGAGGATTTTATTATGCCACGAGACGAACGTCACACAGCAACTATCCCATATGGTACATTAGGAATTATTCCTTTGGCCAGCTGCACAAAAATGGGTGAAAAAGTAGATAAATTTCTTGTTGATTGGAGAGAACAGCGTGAACACGAAAACGAATCAACTCTAGCATTCAACGGATACAAAAGAGACAGCTATATTTTAGATGCCCGCACACCAAGATTTGGTTCAGGCGAAGGTAAAGGTGTATTAAACGATTCTGTCCGTGGATCTGATTTATATATTATGGTAGATGTGTGCAATTACAGCCTTGAGTATTCACTCTGTGGATTCAGAAATCACATGTCACCTGATGACCATTATGCAGATTTAAAGAGAGTTATCGCTGCTGCCGGAGGAAAAGCAAGAAGAATTACTGTTATCATGCCATTCCTTTACGAGAGCAGACAGCACAAACGTAACGGAAGAGAATCTCTTGACTGTGCACTTATGCTTCAGGAACTCACAGATATGGGTGTGGATAACATCATAACATTTGATGCACATGACCCACGAGTACAGAATGCTATTCCTCTCAAGGGATTTGAGTCTGTATCAGCAACTTATCAGTTTATCAAATACCTTCTTCTTAATGTGGACGACCTTCACATTGACAGTGACCATATGATGGTTATCAGCCCGGATGAAGGCGGTACAAGCCGTGCCGTATACTTTGCTAATGTTCTTGGTCTTGATATGGGTATGTTCTATAAGAGACGTGATTATACAAAGATTGTAAACGGACGTAATCCTATCGTTGCTCACGAATTCCTGGGAAGCAATGTTGAAGGAAAAGATGTTATTATTATTGATGATATGATTTCTTCTGGTGAAAGCATGATTGATGTTGCATCTGAACTTAAACGCCGTAAAGCCAAGAGAGTATTCTGTGCTACGACATTTGGTCTTTTCACAAACGGATTCAAGAAATTTGATGAAGCTTATACAAACGGAATTATTGATAAGGTTCTTACAACAAACCTTGTATACCAGCCTGAAGAACTTCTTTCTAAGCCATGGTATATCAATGTTGATATGAGCAAATATATCGCTCTTCTTATCGATACATTAAATCATGATTCATCAATCAGCAACCTTTTAAGCCCTGTTGAAAGAATCCAGCAGCGTGTAAAAGAATATAACGAATTACATTATAATAAATAATTATTTAGGGGTTTGGCACTTGATTAGTACCAAACCCCTTTTTTTACCCTGCCGGTCTGTCAGGATCTCCACTTATTGGAACATCTATGTCTCCTCCACCGCCGCCTGCCGGTTTATCCGGGTCACCAATCGACGGAGCGTCCCATTCACCAGGTGGATAAGTAGGTTTCGTTGCCGGCAAAGTTGCACTGCCTCCCGCACTACCATTTCCTCCGTTACTTCCAGTACCGCCTGTTGCCGTTGTGCCACCATTAGCCGGAGTTGTGGTCTGCGGCTGTGTTACAGGCTGCTGCTCTTCAGTTGTTTCCTGTATGCTTTCGGTCTCAGCTTCTGTCGCTGACTGTGTCTCATTCTGTCCGGAATCCGAATAAATACTTATCTCTCTTCTAGGCAGGTTCTCATGTACCTGTGTCATATACTGTTTAAAAATATATGAGGCACTGTTATGCCCCTGAATTTCTTTTGGATAATCAAAGCCTATCCACACTGCTGTTGTATAATACGCACTATATCCACAAAACCACATATCTTTATTAGAATTAGTTGTACCTGTTTTGCCGGCTATAACCGCGTTACCCACAGCACCTGCTGCACCGGTTCCATCCGGTTCAACAACCGCTTCAAGAATACCTGTCATCATCCTGCTCGCATTTGAATCATAAACACGCATTCCCCTATCAGCTTCGTTAATGACAATCTTGCCATCTGCCCCTACAATTCTTTGTATACATGTTGCTTTCCTGTATATGCCATCATTTGCAATTGCAGCATAGCCTCCTGCCATCTCTTCTGTTGTTACACCATATGTAAATCCGCCTAATGCTGCCGCAGTGTAATCCTTATCATACCACACCTTTTTAAAATCCATATTTAAAAGATATGCCGCACCTGCTCTTGGAGTAATTTCCTGATATATTTTCCATGCTATTGTATTTTTTGAAAATTTCACGGCATCTCTTACAGTCATTTCACCCCAGTAACCTCCATCAGAGTTAACCGGTCCACCTTCTATCGGCTCATCAACAACTATAGAATCTGCAGTTTTGCCACGCATAAGATATGGCATATATACTGAAAGCGGCTTAATTGCACTACCAGACTGCCTGTAACTCTGATATGCCCTGTTCAACGTATATCCGGCTTTCAGATTCTGGCTTCTTCCTCCGACAATCGCCACAACATTTCCCGTTGAATTATCAATCGATACAGCCGCCCCCTGCATCTTATAAATTCCGTCATCAGACACCTCTGTATATCCTGCAAGGTTATCGTCAACAGCCTGCTGAAGTTTATTCTGCAAATCCATGTCAAATGATGTATACACAGTATACCCTCCGCTAAGAAGCATCTGCTGGCATCTTGTATAATATGTATCATACAATGAATCGTAGCTTTCCTCATCTTCTTTAGATGAAAAATTATCACGAAAAGAAAACCCTGTCGATTTCATAAGTGATTCTGTAGCACAATGTCTTACATATGTAACAACTGAATTGTCTTCTTTTTCCTGTTCAGGCTGGTTCAAAACGATATTTTCGCCTTTTGCCATATAATAATCCACATAACTTATGTAATCAGCCTCATACATCTGCTGTAAAATAAGGTCACGCCTTTTTAATGTCTTATCAAATCCTGTCAACGGATTGTATTTTGACGGATTATTAGGAATCGCAGCTATAAAGGCCTGTTCCGACAATGTAAGCTGTGAAACACTTTTGTTAAAATATCCTTTTGCTGCAGCCTCAACACCATAATACCCATTTCCAAAATAAATATTATTAAGATAAAATTCCAGAATCTGCTCTTTTGAATATTTCTTTTCCAGCCCCCACGCAATAAATATTTCCTCAATTTTTCTCTGCCATGTTACTTCCTGCGTAAGAAAAATATTTCTTGCAAGCTGCTGTGTTATTGTACTCGCACCCTGGGCAATTTCATTACTCTTCTGGTTTACAATTGCTGCTCTTACAATTGCTTTGTAATCAATTCCGTCATGATTATAAAAATCCCTGTCTTCCATTACAACAAATGCATTATCGAGTGTTAGCGGAATATCACTGAAATCGACATAATACATATCTTTGCTGCTTTTAATCTTGCACAGCTCGTTCCCATTTGTATCATATACAAGCGTCGTCTTACTCTCTTTAAATGTACTGGCTGTGCTTGAATCAACAAATGCCTTTGCAATCCTGCTCATGCGTAATATTGCAAATGCCTTAGGACCGGCATAAATGCCGCCTGCAATAAAAAGGACTGCTAATATGCCAAGGATTACTCTTTTAACCATTTTCTTTTTCTTATTTTTCTTCTTTTTTGCTGCCATATGCACCTCTGTAAATTACATATTGACCTTTATTTCTTATAATATGTCACATAAATATTGCCAGCCTGCGTAAATAATTTTGTCGCATTCGCCTGCGTCTGTGTTACTTCACTTCCTGTTGAAGCATCAATATATGTCACATTTGATGTATCATATGCTGTTATTACAACATAACCATCGTCAGTCTTTGCTATTACAGGTTTTCCATCACTTACAAATGACAATGCATTTTCAAATGAAATACCTTTCAAAGTCAGCCTTTTAAGATTCTTATCGCTTCCCATAAAGCTTTCAACAGCATGTGAAGCTGCCGCATATGAATTGCCATATGATGACGATAAACTAAAGCCTTTTATCATATATGAAGATGTCTTAAATCTCTTCCAGATAATATTATTTTCTCCATCATAAACATTACCGTAATTACCTGCCGCCGCAATAATTGCTTTATCAACATCGTCATATGAGCTATAATATCTGCCTTTTCCTATAACATTATAGCGTTCACATGTACCGATATGAATATCATTAATATCAATCGTCCTGTTTTCCTTATACTCAACAGAACCTGCAGCTCTTGTTATGACCGAGTCAGGCTTCCCACCGCCTTTTGGAAGCACAATAACCTGTTCTACTTTTCTTAATGAAGTAGATATTATATCAAATGATGCATGCTCACTCGTATTATTTTCATCTTTATTGATAAGCTGGTCTACTGAAACAGCCGAATAACCCGAATCACTCTTAGCAACTCTGTCAAGATTAATTCTTAATCCGTCAACGTTCGCACTGCTTACATATACTCCATCCTGCTCATATTCTTTTATAAGTTCATAACATTCATTCATTATGCAGACTTTATACATCGGAAATGTAGTAATACCATTTTCATCATTTATAATATCAGTGCTGTGTGCAATACCATATATAAGATCTGTATTAACATATCCGAGAACCATAAGCTTATCGCCGGGCGGTGCATCTATTGTATAATCATTGACTCTCTCCATATTAAATACCCTGATGCTGTCAGTATTATAAAGTTCTCCATTTGTACTGTAAGCTATTATCCGTCCGTTTCCTGAAACTTTATATGTGCCTTTAGACATTTTATCAATAGCTGTCATAACTTCCCTGCTGTCCAGCGAAATTGAATACATTGTATCATTTAAAACTATATAAAATGATCTGTCATCACTGACATAAGCCACATCTCCGACAGTCTCACACAAAGCTTCATATGACATATTTACCGGAATAAACAAAAGCTCTTCTGTTTCATTTGAAACATAATTATAACTGTAAAGTGAAACACCTGTTGCACCTTCGTGTATACCCCTGTTCATATATCCATATACAATAAATTGTGCATTTCCATCTTCTGTGACATCAAGAATCTTAATTTTATGTCTTTCATAACGCTCTCTTATGTTATCTGTGTCATCAGAAGCAAATGCAAATACTTTTGTAAATGTATTGCTGCTCTTGTCATAACACCAGAGACTTCCCTCATTTTCAAAATATGTGTAATTATTCTTGTCATCATCCATCAGTTCTATATCAGAATCAGGCTGTATTCCGAGATTGATTTTTCCACTTGAAAGCAAATCATTCCTTCCGTCGAATACCTGATTTGATTCCCTCTCAAAATTAAGAAGATACATTGCTCTTGTCGTTTTTCTTATTCTGTAATATTCATGAACTGTGTATGTGTCATATGAATCATTATCATTGCCGGCACCAACCGTGTAATCTATTGCAATAACCGCAGTATCACCATCAGACTCATACAGCGACGGTATGATATTACTTTCGATAAACGGATGCAGATCCCCCCATCTTACCTGGTCAAGACTGTTATAAATATTAATCTTTCCATAATTTGAATTGTCAGCAGATGCAGTTGTCTCAAGATACTTACTGATTTCATTAACATTTGATGCATCATAAGTATTTTTGTTAAATTCTATTACATAATCAAGTTTTTCCTGAATACCATCGCTCATTCCACTCACAACTGTAGTATAGTAATATACATTTTCATGATTTTTTGTATTAAGCGTAATCTCAAGAATATACTTAACTTCATCTGAAATAAGATTCTTTATGTTAAGCACAGTCTCCACTCTTGACGGTGAACTGTCAAAATTTTCAACTTTCGTACTCTCGATAAGCGACATATCTCTTGAATCTCTGATTTTGTATGATATTGAGGATACACTTTCACCATATGTATCAATTGCAATAGCAAGCTTTTTATCTGACGGGAGCAGTGTAAGATCCGTTGAAAGCCTTGAATAATCAACTTCACATGTATATCCATGCATTGCATTATAAAGTGTTCCCGCTTCTGTCTTTGCCATGACAACCGGAAGTGTTGCTTCTGACATAAGAACTGATGCGGCACTCTCCGCCTTATAATGCATTGATATAAATGTCACTATAGCAGTAACCATAAATATTATGACATATAATATATATTTTCCTGAAAAACTTTTATTTTTCATAAATTACACCTTTCTTATAAAAGTTTGTTAAGCGTCAGGTCAAGATTAAGCTCTGACTCCATCTTTTTAAGCTTTTCTGCCGCTTCCTGGTTCTTCTTTCCTGTATAGACAGCCCTTATCAGAAGATTTTTTGGTGTATGTTCCATATCTATAAACTCAAGAATCTGAGTCTGGTATCCGTTTGTCTCAAGAATGTCAGCTCTTATTGCATCTGTAAATATTGCTGCCATCCTCTCTTTCAAAATTCCATACTTGAATACCGGAGATAAGAGTTCTGATTTAATCTGTCCATTTGCTTCATGCTGACAGCATGGAACTGACAATATAACCTTAGCACCCCATTTTACCGCTTTTCCAAGTGCATAGTCTGTTGCTGTATCACATGCATGGAGTGTTATAACCATGTCAACATGTTCAACATCTTTAAATGAAGCTATGTCTCCTACGTGAAATTCAAGCTTTTCATATCCATATTTCTTTGCAAGCCTGTTACATTCTTTTATAACATCTTCTTTTAAATCAAGACCTATTATCCTTATATTCATGCCTTTTAAAACTTTAAGATAATAATATACTGCAAATGTAAGATATGATTTTCCACATCCGAAATCTATTATTGTCTGTTCTCTTGTACTGTCAAGTTCCGGCAGTATATCCTCGATAAACTCAAGAAATCTGTTAATCTGGCGATATTTATCATATCTTTGATTAACAATTTTACCCTCTTTTGTCATTACTCCGAGGTCTACAAGAAAATCCACCTTTTTGCCTTCCTCGAGAATATATTTTTTATTTCTGTTATGTGACAATTCTTTCTGGCATCGTACTTCACAGCTCTTTTTGTACTTAATTGTCATATTTGAATTTTTTCCTGATAAAACCTGTGCATCTGCATCAGTCATCTTAAACTGTGCCTGCTTAAAATTATCAGTCATCATCTTTTCTATATAATTCCTGACATCAGCTTCACTGTAATTGTCATGGTAAACTTTTGTCCCTTTGTATTCAGATACCTGAAATAACAGGTTGTTTTTTATTATAACAGGACGAATCTTCACTTTTGATACCTCATCCTGCAATTTATCTTTTCTTCCGCTTATAGTCAAATCAATTAAATTTTTATTCAGACATTTATCAAATAATTCATGTAAATTCATATGCGTATTTATCTCCATTTCAATGTACATACTCTTTTATATTGTAATCCGTTCAGTAAAAAACCGCAATATAAAACAATTTTTATATCTATATTTTATATCTGTGTTTTTATACTTTTTTATTTAAAAATCCTGATTATTCATTGGCGTTGAAAAATAGACACAGGTGACATCTTTTATCTCATCATAATTTATCGAAATACACACATTGACTTTTCCTCTTCCGACATTAATATACTCATCTATTTCATCATCATAACCATAAATTACATATAAATCATCTGTTCTGTTCTGCGTAACAATTTTTGCTCCCACTTCTCCAAGCAGTGAATCTGCAAGTGCATTTTTTTCCTGAATATCAAGTTCACCATTTATTTCACCTTTAAGATTGACATTTACAGCAGATGTCATTTCAAGGTCTTTTAAAATCTGCTTTACAATTTTTTCGTATGTAAATGCTGATTCAATTCCATTTTTTAATGTAATTCCGATATAAATATACTGCTTATCCTCATCATGGGTTATAAATTTCAGGATAACATCACCATTGACAGATGTCTGGCTCAAAGTCTTAACTGAATTATACTCCTCATCCACCAAATCACTTATCATATAGTGATTTATCCCGATTTTTTCTGCAATATTCTCTAAAATAAGTTTTTTGGCACTATCAGATATGCTGATATCACCATATTTTCCATATGCACTGACTGATGATGACACATCTGAATATGTCTGCCTTCCAAATGCACTTATAATTCTTTCTTCACCACTTAAAGCACTTTCTGAATATAATATGTTGATTGCAGTTATAGTCCATAATGCAAGTGCTATTACTATTGCTATTTTCTGAAAAGGATATTTTATTTTCTTTTTACCACCATCCGTTTCAAGTTCTCCTCTTATACTCATTTTTATATAACAAAATATATCTTTTAACATAAAAACCTCCCTGAAGTGATAATTGGATTATTACCACTCCCGGGAGGTTTATTCATAAAATTAACTGTATTATTAATCTACAGCATTAATTCTGGCAAGTGAACGCTTGAGTGCCATCTCGGCTCTTACAATATTTACATCTGCATCGCTGCTCTTTAATCTTCTCTCAGCACGTACTCTTGCTTCGTTAGCCCTGTTTACATCAATTTCTTCAGGCCACTCGGCAACTTCTGCAAGCACATTTACCTGTGACTGCAAAATTTCGATTATACCACCATGAACAGCAGCTTTTTTAATGCCTTCATCAGTGTGTATTGTCATAACGCCCGGAACAATTACAGCTGTGAGCGGAATATGTCCAGCATATATGCCAATATCGCCTTCACTTGTAGTCAATTCAAGCATTGTCGCATCACCGCGATAAAATTCTCTGTCAGGTGTGTTGACTATTAGCGTAAATCTATCTGCCATATATGCTCCTTTCAGGCTTTATTAACCTTAGCAAGAACATCGTCTATATTTCCGCAGTTAAGGAAATATCCTTCAGGAATATCATCATATTTACCTTCAATGATTTCTTTAAAGCCCTGAATTGTCTCACTAATAGGCACATATCTTCCTTCAAGACCTGTAAACTGGCCTGCCACAAAGAATGGCTGTGAAAGGAAACGCTGAACTTTTCTTGCTCTTGATACAACAAGCTTATCATCTTCTGAAAGTTCATCCATACCAAGAATTGCAATAATATCCTGTAATTCCTTATACTTCTGTAAAATCTCCTGTACCTGACGTGCAACCTGATAATGTTCTTCACCAACAATTCTTGGGTCAAGAATTCTTGATGTTGATTCAAGCGGATCAACAGCCGGATAAATACCAAGCTCTACAATAGAACGGGAAAGAACTGTTGTAGCATCAAGATGTGCGAATGTTGTAGCAGGGGCCGGGTCAGTTAAGTCATCGGCCGGCACATATACAGCCTGAACAGATGTGATTGAACCATTCTTTGTAGATGTGATTCTCTCCTGTAATGCACCCATTTCAGTCTGAAGTGTAGGCTGGTAACCTACGGCTGAAGGCATACGTCCAAGAAGTGCTGAAACTTCTGAACCGGCCTGTGTAAATCTGAAAATATTATCAATGAAAAGAAGCACATCCTTTCCACCTTTATCTCTGAAGTACTCAGCCATTGTAAGTCCTGTAAGACCTACTCTCATTCTGGCTCCAGGTGGTTCGTTCATCTGACCAAATACCATTGTTGTCTTTTCGATAACGCCTGATTCCTTCATTTCATAATAGAGGTCATTACCCTCTCTTGTACGCTCACCAACACCTGTGAATACTGAGTATCCACCATGCTCTGTAGCAATATTTCTGATAAGTTCCTGAATAAGTACCGTCTTACCAACACCGGCACCACCGAAAAGACCTATCTTACCACCCTTCTGATAAGGACAAAGAAGGTCAACTACCTTGATACCTGTTTCAAGCATCTCTGTAGATGTTGACTGGTCTTCAAATGCCGGTGCCTTTCTGTGAATCGGCATATATTCTTCTGTCTCAGGTACCGGCTTGTTATCAATCGGATCACCGAGTACATTAAACATTCTTCCCAATGTGTTCTCACCAACAGGAACAGATATTGGAGCACCTGTAGCTTCTGCATCCATTCCTCTGACAAGACCATCTGTCGGTCCCATGGCAATACATCTTACTGTATCATCACCGAGATGCTGGGCAACTTCGACAACCAGACGCTCACCATTACTTCTTGTAATGTTAATCGCTGAGTTAATCTCTGGCAACATCTCATTCTGGAATTTTATATCCAAAACGGCACCGATAATCTGGGTAATCTTACCGATATTATTTGCCATCGCTTCTTTCTCCTTGTAATCAAATTTTGTGCTGCTGTCTTTTTATTCGATTGCAGATTACCTGCAGCTTCATCTGCTTATCCAGAGATTGCCGACGCACCGGCAATGATCTCTGTTAATTCCTGTGTAATCGAGCCCTGACGTGCCCGGTTATATTTGAGCGTCAGATCACTGATCATATCCTCTGCATTGCTCGTTGCAGAATCCATCGCCTGCATTCTCGCACCGTTTTCACTGGCAACTGCCTCCACGAGTGCACCATAAAACAGGCTTGTAACGTATTTTGGAATGATCATATCAAGTGCTTCTGTCTCATTCGGCTCATAATTCATCAGAACATTTGCCTCTGCTGCTGCGCCGAGTTCTTCTTCATCAAACTCGATCGGAAGCAGCTTCATCAGCTTCGGTTCGTGTACGACTGTATTTTTAAAATGTGTATACACCAGATAAATCTCGCCGATCGTGCCATTGGTATAATCCGCAAGCACCTTCTTGCAGAGTTCTGCCGCATCATCATAAGACGGGGACTCAATGATATAGGAGTCATCCTCTTTGATATGATAGCCGCGGCGTTCTAATACCTCGCGTCCCTTTCCACCGATGGCATAGATCTCTACATCATCTTTGGAAAAGTCACTTCCCGTAACCAGCTTGATCAGGTTGGAGTTGTATCCACCGGCAAGTCCACGGTTGGATGTGATCACAACGATCGCTTTCTTTGTGGAAGTACCTTTTTTCAGATATGGATGATCGATCCCACCTGATCTTGCAAGCATGGAAGTAACGGTCTGGTACATATAGTTCGAATATGGATTCGTCTGTTCTGCCCTGCTTTTTGCTTTCTGCAGTTTTACGGTTGAAACAAGCTTCATGGCTTTTGTGATCTGCTGCGTACTCTGTATGCTGCTTTTTCTTCGTTTAATGTCCCTCATTGAGGCCATAACAACTTCCTCCTTTTTTTGGCGAAGTCCTGCTTGTTACGCTTATTTCAAGAAATCTGCCTTACATTCTTCGATTGCTTTGACGAGTTTTGCCTCGGTCTCATCACTGATGACTTTCTCTGTGCGGATTGCTTCCGGTACATCCGGATATTTGGTATCCACATACTCAAACAGTGCTTTTTCAAACGGTAAAACCTGTTCTACCGGAATATCCAGAAGGTATTTTCTGGTTGCAGCATAGATGATGATGACCTGTTTTTCAACCGGCATCGGCTGATACTGCGGCTGTTTTAACATCTCACGGATTCTGGCACCCTGTGCTAACTTCTCTGTCGTGTCGGCATCGAGCTCAGAACCAAACTGTGCAAATGCTGCAAGCTCTCTGTACTGTGCCAGCTCGACACGGATCGGCGCTGCAATCTTCTTCATCGCCTTGATC
>ENA-ORNR01002435-ORNR01002435.1-human-gut-metagenome-genome-assembly--contig:-NODE-2435-length-15192-cov-3.371870_pt1 | contig 15192 bp, 12 predicted proteins | sample MGYA00242114_ERZ509020 | MGnify/ENA primary metagenome ERZ509020 (study PRJEB26280, sample SAMEA2338758) | human gut metagenome | biome: human gut; feature: human-associated habitat; material: faeces...
TTTTGAAAAATTGCTGGATCAAAAAACTTTTAGTTGCCTGTGGCTCGTTCCTTGCAACCAATACAGAAAAACATTTTTTGATTTCTCCACAAAAAATGACTGCTTGCCAAAATAAGTTTCTCTTGACAGTCTTCGCTGCATATGTTATAATGCAAGTACAACCAACCGACATATTAGAAAGGATGAAAATTCATGAAAAATAGAAAAACAGGAAAAGCCATCGCCGCTGCTGCCATGTTGACCATCGCAGCAATGACCATGCCGATGCAGACCGTTTCTGCGGAAGATATTGTTGACGCTCCTTACAACGTTGTTGTATTGGGTGACAGTATCAGCACCGGTTATGGGCTGGAGGATTCCAGCAAGTCCTATGTTTCCGTTCTGGAACATCATATGAATCAGAAAGTCACCAATCTTGCAAAGGATGGCACAACTTCTTCGGAACTGCTCCAGTCGTTGCAGGGGGATAGCACCATGCAGAGTGCAGTTGCAGGGGCTGATATCATTGTAGTCACCATCGGTGCAAACGATATTTTGCAGCCGGTTCTGAATAATGATGTGGTGAAAGTAGACGATTATGACAACGTTTATGATCTGGCGAATGCCATCAAGGACAATCAGATTGCGTTCCAGAAGTATTTGAGAGCCACTATGCCGACTGCGGTTGCCAATGCAAATACCAATATTGACAGCATTATTTTGCAGTTGAAGAGCACAAACGATCATGCAAAGCTGATATTTCAGACGGTTTATGACCCGTTGAGTGTTGATCAGGACGATACAGGATTGTCTACCAACGCACTTTCTATGTTGAGTGCATTTTCGAATGGGCAAATGTATCAGTATTTGAATGGAAGTGCCAACGGTGGAACGTATATTCTAGTTGGTTTGAACCAGAATTTACAGACCCATGCACAGAATGGAGAGATTTATCTGGCAGATGTTTATAGTGCATTCCTGCATCATGCATGGACAAATGTCAATATTGCAAATGCAGATGTGCACCCGACCGCAACCGGTCACGCAGCAATTGCAAACTTGCTGATTGAAAGCGGCTATTTCCCGAGTGTTGCAAATATTGATGGTGATATTGATGGCGATGAAAAGATTGATGTTTCCGATGCAGTTGCTGTTCTGACGGAATATGCACGGATTGCAGCAGGCAATGAAGCACAGTTTAATCCTGCACAGAAAAAGAGTGCGGATGTCAATGAAGATGGCATGTTGGATGTTTCCGATGCCGTTGGCATTTTGATTTATTATGCAAAGCAGGCTTCCGGACAGACACCGTCTTTCAGCTAAGGAATTATCGGAATTAGAACGAAAACCGTTCGATTTTGCGGAAAAGTACCGTAGAATCGAGCGGTTTTTTTGTGAAAAAATGTGAAAAACAGAATCCATCTGTGTTTAACGATGTTTTCCATCTACTATCATAAATTTATCACATTCCAGCGTATAATATTAAACATAGAGCAAAGAACAAGACAGACCGATGCAGAACAGCAGCGGTTTTCAATAGAAAGGAAGATTCTTATGTATGAACGGGAACAGGACATGATGAAAAACGAATCGAACAACACAGCAGCTTCTGCGTCGAATCAGCCGGAATCTACTGTAAACAATCAGAATCCTTACAGCACATCTGCTGCAACGGGCAGCACCACACCGAATGGTTATGGTTATACTACTAATAGTAGTACCAACCCAACCACTGGCTATACTGGAAATACTTCCTCTGATACACAGTCCCAGCAGCAGGGTTATAGCTACGTCAATTATTATTCCAATCCGAACGCTCCGGTGCAGGCATCCGGCAGCGGCAAACCGCCGAAGAAAAAGAATCACTTCTGGATGAAAGCGGTTGCATTTGTTGCAGCGATGGCAATTGTCTCCGTTGGTTCGATTGGCATTTACAATGGTGTTCATAATTCCAACAAGCTGGTAGCAGCTGAAAGCAGTACTTCTGCTTCGGATTCCACCGATACCACAGCCAATACCACAGCACAGGATAGCAGCAGTAAAGCACAGAGCACAACCGTAAAGGGTGATGCTGCAAAGAGCTGGATTGAATTGGCATCTGGTACAAATGCAATGTCCATCAGCGACATCGTTAAGAAAGTAGCACCATCGGTTGTCGGTGTTCAGGCAACTTTCAAGATGCCGAATAACTACAATAGTTATAATTATGGTTTTGGAATGTTCGGAAATGGCAACAGCGGAAATGGTGATAATTCCGGTTCAATGACCGGTGTCGGAACCGGCATCATCATGCGGGAAGATGGCTACATTGTCACAAACGCCCATGTTATTTATGATTCGGAATATGGCTGCGGCGAAGCAACTGCCGTAGAAATCCGGATGTCCGATGAAGAAACCACTTATGATGCAAAGGTCGTTGCATATGATATTGAAACCGACCTTGCTGTTTTAAAGGTAGATCAGACTGGTTTGACTGCTGCGGAATTTGGTGACAGCGACCAGTGTCAGGTTGGCGATGCAGTTGTTGCAATCGGTAACCCGTTGGGTCTGGAACTTCAGAACACGGTTACTTGCGGGATTATTTCCGCACTGAACCGGAAAGTTACCATCAACGACAAGACCATGACGCTGATTCAAACCGATACCGCTATTAATAATGGTAACTCTGGTGGTCCGTTGATCAATAGTTCTGGTCAGGTTGTCGGCATCAACTCTGCGAAGATGTCCTCTAGCGTTTCTTCCAGCGGTGCAACCATTGAAGGCATCGGCTTTGCAATCCCGATGACAGAAGCACGGGAAATTGTAGATGATTTGATCAATTATGGTTATGTTACCGGCAGACCGCAACTTGGCATCAGCTGTCAGGATGTTTCCGAAGCCGTTTCTCAGGCATATAACTTGCCAATCGGTGCATATGTTATCAGTGTAACCGATGGAGGTGCAGCAGCAGAAGCTGGTTTACAGGTCGGCGATGTCATTACTGCCATCAATGATAACAAGATTGAAACCACAGAAGAGCTGAATAACTATAAGAATGAATATAATGCTGGTGACACGGTCACCCTGACCATTGTCCGCAACGGACAGGAACAAAAAGTTTCTGTTGTTCTTCAGGAAGTACAGCAGAAAAAACAATCCTGATGAAGTATCACGGACAGTGAAATGTTTCCCGTCAATGCTAAAAGTTGGGCATCTGACCGGAAATTTAGAAATGCTTTCTTCATACATTCTCCTTATTATTTTTCCAACACAGGCAGCCTGCAAAGTCTTTTTGCAGGCTGTTTGTGTTTTTTGTGAAAAATGACGGAAACAGCCGTTTCTGAAAACACGACTTTCACAAGGTGCACACAAAACTTCAGTTGAAAGCCTGTTGAAAGCTGTTGAAAACGGTGGAAAATTGTGTAAAAGCTACAAATACGGGCGGAATTTCCACCTAATAATTTAAAAAAAAATAAAGGCAGAGGCTTGACATTCCCGACAGAATGTGTTAGAATACTTTATGTAAATCGTTTACGGCGGTTTATGCACCCATGCCGTAAAGGATCACGTGAGTCCAGGCATTCATGGAACATCCGGTTATTTCAGTTCTGCGAAATCCGGCTACATGGAAACAGAAACAGGGCAGTTTAATAGTGAGGGGAAATGAGACTGCACAAATGCAATCACGTCTGTGCGTCAGCTTGGACGGTCACAAAAAATTGAATGAAGAGAGGGAAATGTGCAATGAAGAAGGTATTCAATAAAGTCATTGCCGTTGCAGCAACTGTACCGCTCGCTCTGACACAGGGCTTCGCTGTATTGTCCAATGCTGCGGACGCAACCACCATCAGCGTGGAAAGAGTACTGGAAATTAAACCACAGGAGCTGGAGTCCGATTGGGCAAAGCTCGTAGAAGGTGCACTGATTGATTCAGAAGGTAAGAGCTTTGAACTGAATGTTGCAGATATCATTGATTCTGCTGACTTTTCGGATAAGAACGCTGCTTATGTTGAAAAAGTACAGAAGTGCATCGTTGGAAACCCAAGCGTAAGCATTCAGAATAGCGTTGCAGTGATGACCGCACAGGTGGATGCAACCAGCTATGTACAGAGCAACATCATTGATGCCATCAAGAAGGAATTGACCAAGCAGGGTGCAGCTTCCATCATTGATGACATTGATTTCAGCATGCTGGAAAAGAAGGGCACCTTTACTGCTGCCGTTGATGGCGACAGCATCGAAAATACCGCAGCCAATAAGGCAGCTGGTACTGCAAACACCATTCGGGTAAAGGGTGCTGTTTTCGTAGATAGCGAAGGCAACCAGGTTGCAACATATGCTGATGCAAAGGCTTATGCTGCAAGCACTGTTCAGAAGCTGAAGGTTGAATTGACCAAAAAGGCTGCTGCTGCTAACTTGACGGTAAACCTTGATAACCTGCTGGCTACTTATCAGAAGAAAGTAGAAAAGGCATTCTCTTATGCAGATAAGGCAATCACAACATCTGCACATCAAGAATTTGCAACCGCAGATGAAACACTGGCTTGGCTGAAGGTACAGAAGGACCAGAGAACCACACGGTTTGACGTTCCGGGCAGTGTTGCAGACCTTGCTAAGTATGGCGATACATTGAATAAGGCAGTTGCAGAAGTCAATAAGGCATTCCAGAATGTAGGTGTAAATTATACCGTAGATGTAAGCATGGATGATGTCACCAGCCTGCTGAACAGCGGTTCTGATTTCGTTGCCGATGCAAATGCAGATACCAATGTTTATACCGTAACCTTTAAGGTTCCGGATACCGATGTAGATGCAGATTACTTCAGCACCGTTGAAGGAATTGAAAAGTATTATGCAGCACATCCGGATCAGGCTGAAACAGATGGCGTAACAGATGCTGATTACAGCCAGCTCGTTTATGATTCTTCTTACAAGCTGGTAACCGCACAGGGCGATGCAGATAATGATACACTTGCAGGCGTTCCGAGTGGCTACTTCAATGTGGAAAGAATCATCAAGTTCAAGGATAAGGCCACAACTACTACCACAACAGATATTAGTGGCACAACCACCACAGACGTATCTGGTACAACGACCACAGACGTAAGCGGCGGTACAACCACCACAGACGTAAGCGGCGGCACAACCACCACAGACGTATCTGGCGGCACAACGACCACAGACGTATCCGGTGGCACAACGACCACTGATGTAAGCGGCGGTACAACCACCACAGACGTATCTGGCGGCACAACCACCACAGATGTGAGCGGCGGTACAACGACCACAGACGTAAGCGGCGGCACAACCACCACCGATGTGAGCGGTGCAACCACCACTACAACAACCGGCACTGGTGACAGCGAAACCACAACGACTACCACCACAACAAACACCGGCACAATCACTCCAGTTGGTACAACCACACTGGAAGTGGAAGTAAACCCGACAAACTTCTACTTCTCCGTAGATGAACGGGAACTGAAGCCGTCTGACTTGTTCAGCAAGTTCGATATTGTGGATGAAGAAGGTACACACTTCGATGCTCTGGAAGCAGGTGCAGTTACCCTTGACAAGACCACACCGAAGGAAATCTTCGATGCAGAAGGCAAGCCGTACTGCGTAACAGAAGTAAACGCTTACTTCACTGACCCGACAAAGGCAGATGCTGAACCGGTTGCAGCTCCGGTAAATCCGACTGTATACATTGGCGTTAAGGGCGATACCGACCTGAGCGGTCTGGTAGACGTACCGGATGCAGTTGCAGTTCTGACTTATACTGCAAAGATTGCAGCTGGTCAGGAAGGCGTTGTCTTCAATGAAGATGAAAATCTGAATAAGTTTGTATTCTTCCTGGCTGATATCGATACAGAATCGAAGGAAGGCAAGAACGACGGCAACAAGTTGATGGCAACAGAAGATGCTGTATACATGCTGACTTACACTGCAAAGACTGCAGCAGGTCAGGAACCGACATGGCCGGACGTAGTTCCGTCCCTGAAGTCTTTGGAAGGTTCTATCTGGTACGAAGGCTAAGCATTAAAATTTACAGATAAGGTAAAAGTGCGGTGTCTGGAACACCGGACACCGCATAATTTATATTTGAAAGGAAAATAGAAAAATGAAAAGTACATTTAAGAAGGCACTGGCAGCTGTTTCCGCAGCAGCAGTAGTTGCAACTTCTGCCGCTGTTTTCACTGCTGTTCCAGCACAGGCAGTAAATACTCCTTCTATTGGACAGGTTACTGTTACAATGGATGAACTGCAGAGCAGCAATTATCTGGTAACTGTTCCGGTTAGCATTTATGGCAACACAGACGGTTGGGACTCTATCGCATTTGGTCTGCAGTGGAGCACAGACGAACTCACTTATTCTAAGTGCGTATCTGGCGGAAGCATTGCAAACGCTATGTTTACTGATGGTATTCAGGTAAGTGGTTCTGGCTTCCAGCTGAATCCGGCTGGTATCGGCGGATGGATTACTTATGCAACCACTCCGACAGGCGATGGTCCGACCTATGTAACTGGCGATGATCCTGTTATCAACATTACCTTTAAGGTAACAGAAAATGCACAGCCGGGTGACATCTACTACATCGACGGACTGGAACGGTCTTATGATGGTGCTTATGTTCCGAAGGTTACTCACGGTAGTGAAGTTGTAACTGGTGCTCCTTCTCAGGGTTATATCCAGATCGAAGGCGTACAGACCACCACAACTGAAGCTACTACAACCACTACTACTACAACTACCACCACAACTACCACCACAACTACCACCACAACTACCACCACAAAGGCTACTACCACTACAACTACCACAACTGCTAAGCCGACTACCACTACCACAACTACCACCACAACTGCTAAGCCGACCACAACAACTACTACCACTACTTCTGCTGCAGCAACTACCACCACTACAACTACCACAGCAGCAGCTACCACCACAAAGGCAGCTACCACCACAAAGGCAGCTCAGCAGACCACTAAGAAGAACACTGGTTCTACCAGCTCTCCGAAGACTGGCAGCATGATTCCGGTTGCAGGTGCTGTTGCAGCAATCGCAGTAATCGGCGGTGTTGCTCTGGTTTCCAAGAAGAGAAAGTAAGAATCTCTGATTCCGAATCATCTTCCGAAGAAAACAGATAAAATTTAAGGAAGTCATCCATTCAATTACAAGTGGGATTGGACAAAATCTTTACAAGTAAAGAATTTGGATTGCGGAAACAAGAGGGCATACTTCGCAAGAAGTGTGCCCTTTTTGTTCACCCCTTTTCTCCTGCCTGCATAAAATGAAGTACACCCATTCTTTGAGAATGGGCGAAAATCCGGAACAAAAGGAGGGAATGCAAGATGCAACAATTGCTGCAAATTTTGGTGGCTGGCGGTGACCGCCGCCAACAATATGCCGCCCAAAAACTTGCCAAGTCGCCGCAGCTTTCCGTGACGACAATCGGATTTTCTCAGTCAGATTCTGAAACATTACCAGAATTTGACGTTCTCATCCTGCCCATTCACACGACAGCCGAATCTGTGCCGTCCAAAAATGGGAACTTGTCGCTGCCCGAATTGCTGTCCCATGTGAAAAAAGGCGGTCTGGTGTGCGGCGGCGTACTCCCCGAAGCTGTTTGCCGGATGTGTCAAGAACAAGAACTGTGTTTTTGCGATTATTTTCAGCGGGAGGAACTCTGTCTGGCAAATGCCGTTCCAACTGTAGAGGGAGCAATTCAAATTGCCATCTCAGAACGGGAAACAGTACTCTGCGGCAGCTCTGTTCTCGTCATCGGCTACGGCAGAATCGGAACAATCATGGCAGAGCGTTTGCAGGGCTTGAAAGCAGATGTCACCGTTGCGGCTCGCAGTTGCAAAGATGCGGAACGCTGTGCTGCAAATGGTCTGAAATGGATGCATCCGTCTGAAATTGCTGCCCGTGCAGGGAAATTTGACTGGTTCTGCAACACCGTTCCAGTCCTGATGCTGGACGAAACAGCCCTGTCCAACATGAAACCAGATGCACTGGTGATTGACCTGGCATCGAAACCGGGCGGAACGGATTTTGATGCTGCAAAACGCCTGCATCGTCATGTCGTCTGGGCGTTGGGGCTGCCGGGAATCACTGCACCGAAAACCGCTGGAGCAATCATTGCGAAAACCATCTTCCATATTTTACAGGAGAGGGGACTCGCAGATGAAAGAAACAATTGGTAAACGCATTGGATTTGCGGTAACAGGGTCGTTTTGCACTTTTTCTGCTGCGTTTGCAGAGGCAGAACGACTGGTGGCGGCAGGTTACAGCTTAACGCCGATTTTCTCAGAACATGCCGCTAGCATTGATACCCGTTTTGGGAAAGCTGTGGAACAACGAAAAAAATTGGAGCAGATTTGTGGAAAACCTGCCCTGTTAACGATTTCAGATGTAGAACCGTTAGGGCCAAAAGACCGCTTGGATGCGTTGCTTGTTGCACCTTGTACCGCCAACACCATGGCAAAACTGGCGATGGGCATCACAGATACCACCGTGACCATGGCAGTGAAATCCATGCTGCGGAACGAAAAGCCAATTATTCTGGCTCTGGCAACCAATGACGCTTTGCGGGCATCGGCGAAAAATCTGGGCTTGCTGTTGAATACGAAAAATTATTATTTCGTACCGTTGCGGCAGGATGCTCCCGTCAAGAAACCATCGTCTTTGGTGGCTGATTTTACCCAGATTTCCGACACCGTTGCAGCGGCTTTGGGTGGACTGCAAATTCAACCAATGTTTATACAAAATCTATAAAATCTAAAAACCACCATGCTATACTATCAAGGAAGTGACCGCCTGTTTCTCCACCATCAAACGGGCGGTTCTTATTTTGGAGAATGGCAGTCGTTCGGCTGTCAAAAAAAAGGAGTACGAACATATGGCAGGAATTATTTTACAGCAGGCAATTATTATGCTCATTCTGAATGTGGTCGGAATGATTGCATACTACACCGGCATTGTCAGCCGAGAGGGCGGCAAGCAGCTTTCCAATGTCGTGTTGGAAATTGTAACGCCAGTCATCATCGTGCATGCTTACTTAGAGGAGGAATATGATTCCCGTCTGGTCGTGAATTTGCTGTTGACGTTTGTGCTGGCAGCAGCTTCTTATGTCATCGCCATTTTGATTTCCATGTTGTGTTTCCGAGAAAAATCTGCCGGAAAGTTAGCACCGATCGAGCGATTTTCTGCAACATATAGCAATTGCGGCTTCATGGGTATTCCGCTGGCAAGTGCACTGTTCGGGGCAGAGGGTGTTTTCTATGTCACTGCGTTCCTGACGATTTTCTTCTTGTTCTCGTGGACACACGGTGTCATGCAGCTGACACAGACCAAGGACTTCAAAAAGGCATTGAAAGTGCTGCGTTCGCCAACGGTCATTGGTATCGCCATTGGGTTGATTCTGTATTTTGTACAGCTTCCAATGCCGGGCTTGCTGATGGATACGATGGGCTATATTTCCGACTTGAATACACCGCTTGCGATGATTGCATCGGGTGTCAGCGTGGCACAGGCGAATTTGCTGGGAGCATTGTGTACAAAGCGGATTTATTGGGTCAGCTTCGTGAAATTGCTGGTGATTCCGCTGGCAGTTATGGCAATGTGCCTCTGCCTGCCGTTTGTATCTATGGAAGTGCGGACGGTTGTTTTGTTGCTGACAGCTGCACCGGCTGCTGCAATGTGTACACTGCAATGTCAAGTACATGGCTTAAATGACATTTATGCTTCTCAAATTTTTGCGGCAACAACCATTCTTTCCATGGCAACCATGCCGCTATTAATTCAGATTTTCAGTATGTTAACTTAAAAAGAGCGGAGCAAACATGAACATTTTCCCTATTTTTCAATAAGATGTAAATTTTCATCAGAAAGTCTCCACAGAAACTTGCAAAATCCGGTTGAAATTGTTAAAATAATAGTATTGATTTAAATCGATAAAAGATTGCATCAATAGAAAGAAAGGAAATTGTGAATTGAGGGGGAGCGAATCCGCAATGTGGAAACCAGTCATTGCCCGACAGATGGAACGAAAGTGGATGTATTTGCAGGTATTGCAGTTGATTCAGCAATACGGAGCAATTTCTCGTGTGGAGATTGCCAACAAACTGCATATGACAAGAGCATCCGTGACGCTGCTGATTCATGAGATGATGGAAAAGGGCGTTTTAGAAGACATCGGAACCTGTCCAACCTCGGAGGGAAAAGGCAGAAGAAAATTATTGATGGATGTGCATCCTTCTCGCTGGCTGCTGATTGGTATTTCCATTCAGGGAAATCATTTGGTGGTTGGACTGACAACCTTGGGCATGAATACGCTAGAAAAGCAGTGCATTCCGTTTCCAGTGATGCAGGCTTCATGGGCATCCATACAGGAACAAATGATTATAACCGTTCGCCAGATTTTGAAGAGCAACTATATTGAGGAATCGCAAATTTTGGGCTTGGGTGTTGGATGGATGCCCAGCGTCTTGCAGCATTTTTTTCCGGATGCAACTAGGCAGGAACAACAAATGACAGAATTGCAGCAGATATTGAGAGATGCCCTGCACGTTCCGGTCTTCTGGGGAAATGCATTGCCGTCCATGGCAGTATATTGCCTGTATCAGAAACCAAAGCAGGAAATTATTGCTTTATTCTGTGCAGATGGGGCAGATTATTATGTTTCTATCGTCTGTCGCTCGCATACCATGGAGTGTCTAAACGGCAAGCCGATTTCTATGCAGGGATTGCCGCTTTCTCCAAATCAAACTGTGGGTGACTTGCTGACGCCAGTTGCATTGCAGCAGCGAGTAAAGCCGTATTATAGTGCGGAGCAAACGCCAGTCTTGTATGACCTGACAGGCGGAAAGCTGGAAACGATGACGCTGCCGGATTTGTTCACCGCAGCCTGTGCAGAGGGTAAGGACTTTGACCCGATTCTGTCAGACTTGATGGAAGAGATGATGCAGCAGTTCTGCCAGTTCTGGAGCAGCATTCTGGTGATGTATCCGATTGAGCAGCTTTATCTGTATCGCCCTGATTTCACTTTGCCACACTGGCAGGAAATTTATCGGTATGCGAAGCAGTATATGAAGCCGGAGTTGGCTGCAAAGTTGTCCTGCGGGGATTTGACAGAAAAATGTCAGTATGCAGGCGGTGTGTTTTATGCATTGGACGGCGGTATTTTTAAGCTTTGTACTGCAGAAGAACAAAAAACATCGGAGTAAAAATAAGATTTCATAGAGAAAACAGTCGATTTGCTGGAAAACAGACCTGCTGTTTTCTCTTTTTTTAAAATTTTTGTTTTTTCTACACGAACACTTGCAAGCGATAGAAAGATATGTTATAATAAGACCGTAGCAAATTTGCAGGGTTCGACAAAAACCGTGCACATGGAAGATTGCAGAAAGGAGTAGAATTTCCGAACGGAAATTCACACGCAAACAATGAGATTACAGGAAAAGAATCATGCGGAGTTGGAGGCATTTCAGGCAGAATGTCAGCAGGCATACAAGCAGTTTCAGGCAGAAAATCTGAAACTGGATATGTCCAGAGGGAAGCCAGCACCAGCACAGTTGGAACTGAGCATGGATATGATGGATTGCCTGAAGAAGGGCGATTATCGGGCTGAAAACGGTCTGGACTGCCGGAACTACGGGGTTCTGGATGGACTGCCGGAAACAAAGGCATTCTTTGCACCGATGCTGGGCGTAAAGCCGGAAGAAATTATTGTATACGGAAACTCCAGCCTGAACATTATGTACTGGGTAATGTCTGTTGCAATGACCAACGGTGTTTTGGGTGGCACACCATGGGGCAAACTGGATCATGTGAAGTTCCTGTGTCCGGTTCCGGGATATGACCGCCATTTTGCAGTAACCCAGTTCTTTGGTATGGAACTGATCAATGTGCCGATGAACGAAGATGGCCCTGATATGGACATCGTAGAAAAGCTGGTTGCAGAAGATGACAGCATCAAGGGAATCTGGTGTGTGCCGATGTACTCCAATCCGGGCGGGGTTGTATATAGCGATGAAGTGGTAAAGCGGTTTGCAGCACTGAAGCCGAAGGCAGCAGATTTCCGGATTTTCTGGGATAATGCATATTGTGTACACCATCTGGTTGACAATCCGCCAGTACAGGCAAATCTGCTGGAAGAAGCAAAGAAGGTTGGCAACGAAGATATTTGCTATATGTTTGCATCTACTTCTAAAATCACCTTCCCGGGCAGCGGAATTGCAGTAATGGCAGCCAGCGAAAGAAACTTGGCAAGCCTGAAGAAGTCCTTGGGCTTTGCAACGATTGGTTTTGATAAGATGAACCAGCTGCGGCATCTGCGGTTCTTTGGCGGCAAGTTTGAAAACCTGCTGGAACACATGAAGAAGCATAAGGCGTTGATTGCTCCGAAGTTTGCAATTGTTGTCAACACACTGGAAAAGGAACTGGGTGATTTGGACATTGCGACTTGGTCGAATCCAAAGGGCGGTTACTTCATCTCTTTCAATCAGAAGGGTTGTGCAAAGCGGATCGTACAGCTTTGTAAGGATGCTGGTGTCGTTCTGACGGGTGCAGGGGCATCGTTCCCGTATGGCGTAGACCCAGAAGATGAAAACATCCGGATTTCTCCGACATTCCCGACCGAAGAAGAACTGCAAAAGGCAATGGATGTCTTTGTATGCAGTGCAAAGCTGGCAGCAGCAGAACAGTTGCTGGCTGACTAATTAGAACAGAAAAACGATAAAAATAACACCGCTGCGGATGGAATTGCAACCTCCGCAGCGGTGTTTTGTGTTTCAGAATGATGAAATGATTGATTTTACTGTTTGCATTCTGCCTGAACAGCTTCAAATTCTTCTACCAGTTCGTTATCCGGTGCTTTTGTCAGCAGCGAAACAATAACAATGGCAGCCAGAGCCACGATAAAAGCTGGCAGCAGTTCGTATAGATCCCATGCTCCGCCCAGCGGACGAACGAGGAACTTCCATACAAATACCATCACGCCGCCGGCAACCATACCGGCCAGGGCGCCCCACTTGTTGCTGCGCTTCCAGAACAGCGAGAACAGCACCACCGGGCCAAAAGCCGCGCCAAAGCCCGCCCAGGCAAAGGAAACCACCCGGAATACCGAGCTGTTGGGGTCCCACGCCAGAGTAATACCGATGGCCGCAATAACCAGTACTGTCGCCCGTGCCACGATCATCTCGGTCTTGCTGCTCAGCTTGATGCCAAACACATTCTGAGAAAGATCCTGCGAAACGCTGGAAGCCGCTGTCAGCAGCTGGCTGTCCGCGGTAGACATCGTCGCCGCCAGAATACCGGAAAGGATTACGCCCGCCACAATGGCCAGCAGGATACCGTGCTGACTCATCAGGTCCGCCAGCTTAATGATGATCGTCTCTGCATCGCTGCTGTTGGTCAGGAAGGGCACCTTGCCCGCCACCGAAACGCTATAACCGATCACACCAATAGCCACCGCAATGAACATCGAGATCACCACCCAGACGGTCGCGATCCGACGGGAATCGTTAAGCTTCTTTTCCTCCTTGATGGCCATAAAGCGCAGCAGGATGTGCGGCATACCAAAGTAGCCCAGACCCCACGCCAGCGTGGAGATAATGCTGAGCCCCCCGAAGGAAGCCGCGCCGCCGGTGGTCACATCATAGCCCTTGGTCATGCTCAGGTAGCCGGGCAGCGCCTCGGCATTGGCAATGACGGTATCCACACCGCCCGCCTGTTGGATGCCAAACACCACTACAACGATCAGCGCAATGGTCATAAAGATGGACTGGATCAGGTCGGTGAAGGAAACCGCCATAAAACCGCCCAGCACTGTATAGCCAATGACTACAATAGCGCCTATGATCATCGCGGTATGGTAATCCACCCCAAACAGGCTGTTGAACAGCGTACCGATGGCCTTAAAGCCGGAAGCGGTATAGGGGATAAAGAAAACCAGGATCACCACCGCCGCAATGGCGGAAAGCAGGTTTTTCTTATCGCCATACCGGCGGGAGAAAAAGTCCGGCACGGTGATGGCCCCAATGCGGGCCGAATAGCGCCGCAGCCGCCGCGCCACGATAAGCCAGTTGAGGTAGGTGCCTATCGCCAGCCCGATGCAGGTCCAGGAAACCTCCGGCAGGCCGCACAGGTATGCCAGTCCCGGCAGACCCATCAGCAGGTAGCTGCTCATATCGCTGGCCTCAGCGCTCATGGCCGTCACCAGCGGGCCCATCTTGCGGCCGCCCAGGTAAAAGTCATCGCTGCTGTTGCCGCTGCCCTTTTTGCCAAAGTATACACCGATGAGCACCATGGCAATCAGGTATACCGCTATGGTTATCAGAATAACTACTTGAGAACCTAACATTTTCCGTCTCTCCTTTGGGGTTACTGTTAATATGCACGAAGTATACCACACAAATTAGTAGACGAAAATACAGAACGGCGTACAGACTTTATTCTGTACGCCGAATCGTTAAATATCATATTTTTCTCTTAATTAAAGCATTTATATATAGACGATTTTCCGTTCTGTTTATAACCAGAAAAAATTATTTTTTCCGGAACCCTTCCAAAAACATCGGCATCATGGTTTTAGTGTATTGGGAAAGCGAATACTCCCCGCTGGAAAGGCACCAGTCGTACATCAGCCCCCGCTCAAACATGGCGTAAGCCTTCACAATCTCCCCCACTGTATAGTCGGTGGTCAGCTCGCCGTTTTCCTGCCCCTGGGTGATGATCTGCCGCAGCAGCTTATAGTAGGTACGGTTGCGGCTCAGAAGGTGCCGCTCTCCCTTGGTCACCAGCTGGCTGCTAAAAAGCCTGCTCAGCAGCTCAATGGAAACTGTATTATCAATGGTCACAAACAGCTCATAGTTCAGCCAGCACAGCAGTCCTATGCAGTCCATATCGCCGTGCTCCTGCTGCATCAGTTCCTCGTACCGCTCATCAAAGAGAACCGAAAGGGAGGAAAGCAGGGCATCCTTACCATCAAAGTAATGATAGAACGACCCCTTGGAGGTCTCGGATTCAAAAATGATATCCTCCACCGTGGTCTCCTCATAGCCCTGTTCATAAAAGAGCTTCCACGCCGCCGCCACGATGCGGCCCTTGGTATTGCGGGTATTCTTTTTGGGCATACTGCCGCCCCCTTTCATTATGGGCTTATTTTACCACAGCGCCGCTCCCCTTGCCAACCCCTTTCGGTAAAATGCGCCCTCTTATCATCCCAT
>ENA-ORNR01002440-ORNR01002440.1-human-gut-metagenome-genome-assembly--contig:-NODE-2440-length-15173-cov-3.679323_pt1 | contig 15173 bp, 12 predicted proteins | sample MGYA00242114_ERZ509020 | MGnify/ENA primary metagenome ERZ509020 (study PRJEB26280, sample SAMEA2338758) | human gut metagenome | biome: human gut; feature: human-associated habitat; material: faeces...
GCGGACGTTACGTTGAGTTCTGCAAGAGCACCTTCCCGACGGGGCTTGACCTCAAGGGAATGAAGCTTTACCTCGACTGCGCTCACGGTGCGGCCTATCATGCGGCGCCTTCCGTGTTCCACGAACTCGGTGCCGACATTGTCTCCGACGGCGTCGAACCCGACGGCTTTAACATCAACCGAGGCGTCGGCGCGACGCACACCGACGATCTTGCCGAACGCACTTCCAAGGCCGGTGCCGATCTGGGGTTGTCGTTTGACGGTGACGCCGATCGCCTGATCATGGCCGACAGCAAGGGCAACGTCTACAACGGCGACGCGCTTTTGTATGTCATGGCGCGAGAACGCATTGAGGCGATGGGTAAGAAATCGGGTGTCGTGGGCACGCTGATGACCAATTTCGCGTTGGAAAAGCGCTTTGCGGAACTTGGCATTCCCTTTGAGCGTGCCAAGGTGGGCGATCGCTATGTGATGGAAAGGCTGCTGGAAAAAGGGTGGCTCTACGGCGGCGAAAGTTCCGGTCATCTGATTGCTCTTGACTGCCAGACCACGGGCGACGGCATCGTTAGCGCTCTGCAAGTTCTCGCGGCCGTCGTCTCAAGCGGCAAGACGCTTGCCGAACTCACGGCCGATCTGCAGTTGATGCCGCAGGTTCTCATCAACCGACGCATCGCCAAGGGCTACGATTGGAAAGCCAACGAGAAGTTTGCCGCCGAGATCAAGGCGTGCGAGGCGGAACTCGCTGATCGCGGCCGCGTGCTGATTCGTCCGTCGGGAACAGAACCTCTGCTTCGCATCATGGTTGAAGCCCGGGATAAGGTTCTGGCGCAGACATTGGCAGAGCGTATGGCGCAGGCATTGGACTGAGAAAATCCTCCGCACCAACGAAAGCGGGACGCAAATGCGATGATTTGCGTCCCGTTGTCTTATCTGCTTCCGGGCAAGGGAAAGAAGCCGAAGGTTCTTTCCCGATGCACCGGTTGAAGTCAAGCGATTAGAACTTGTGCTTCAGACCGCAGTTGACCTGAACCCAGGAAGGATCGTAGCTCTTGCCCTGAGCGGTATCGATGCTGTCCTGCAGGTAGCCGGCACCCATGTAGACGGTGGTGCGCTTGGAGAGGTAGTACTCGTAGCCGGCACCGACCATGAAGCGCTTGAGGTCCTGATCGACATCACCAGAGGAGACATTTTCATTGTCGGAGGAGGCATCCAAGTAGCCGAGGGTGGTCTTGACCTTGCCGTTGCCGACCGGAATGTCCACGCCGAGCATCACGGACCAGCCGTTGGCGTCGCCATAGCCTTTGGTCTCGCCGAAGTTGCCGAGGCGGCTCCAGTCGCCGTCATAGCTGCTTGCGCCGACAGCCTTGGCGTTGTCGAACCAGTGCACGCCGAGGTAGGACTTGGCAAAGCCGCAGTCGTAGTTGACGGCAGCCGTGATGGTGATCTGGTCGTCTTCGGTGTCAAAGGAATTGTTGGTGCCGAAGCTGGCCTTGTTCAGCACGTCGACAGCGCCGTACAGGCTCAGACCGCCGTTGTTGTAGGTCACGGCAGCGGCGTAGTAGCGGTCGCGCGAGGATTCGTTTTCGTAGGTCTTGTCTTCTTCGTCACCCATGCCGTACAGCACCCAGACTTCAGCGCCGGCGAAGTTCGGGGTCTTGTAGTAAACCATGTTGTCCATACGGGTCGGACGATAGGCCTGCATGTAGCTCTGAACGCCGACGTCACCCCAGCCCGTACCGAAGGAGGAGAAGTAGCCGCCCAGACCGGTCGTGCCGGAATCGTTGGCGAGCGTGCTCAGACGGCCCATACCGAACTTACCGAAGCCGCCTTCGATGTAGATGCTCGATTCACGGTTAAAGAGTCGGTCGTCGCCCATGGCGCCGGTGTCGGAGTTAAAGCCGTTTTCGAGGATGAAGCCGACCGTCAGGCCGTTGCCGAGTTCCTCGACGCCCTTGAGGCCGAAGCGGGAGCCGGAGCTCTGACCGGACATCATGCCGAAGCTGTTGTCGGCATTGTCGGTCAAAGTGGAGTAGTTGTCGTCGTTGTAGGAGTTGTAGGCAAAGCCGGTATCGATGATACCGTACAGCGTCACGGACGCTGCGGAGGCGCTGCACATTGCCGCGGCAGCAGCCAAACCAACCAAAGTCTTTTTCATGATTGACGTTCCTGGGAAAGAAAGCCGAAAAAATAAATGACGGTGTGTGAAATTACTTCTTCTTCGGAACAGTGACGCTGCCCCGAGCACACACAACAAGAGAAAGTGCACAATCGCAGAGAATCCTTGATGCGGCTCTTTCTATTTTTGGTGCCTCAAGCGAGGACTCGGACGTGAGGATACGGATTATTTGTTTCAGTTCAAGTACAGATTCATGAAAAGTCCATGACGAATTTCTCATGTTAAATTTTTGTAACTGATTGATTTTATTGAAGAAATGACTTATTTTCGGTTGGCGGAAATTGTTAGGGGCGGTAGGACGTTTAACTTAGTGCTGAGGTAGAAAAACAACACTTTCGGCGTCCTCTTTTTTTGCTTTTTTGTTCCAAAACAAAGGAGTCTTTTTCCTTTACAAGCAAAACGCCTCTCTTTTGCGGCACATCGAAAGATTCGGAAGGACGGTCTCAGAGCGATGTTCCGGGAATTGTTTCCGAACAAAGCCTTTCCTGTAAAATTCCCCGAATCGTTGCGGGTGCAAAGCCCGCGGTTTTGTTGCGCCCGAAAATTGGGCGTACTGCTTATCGGATAAGACACATTTTTTATGAAACCCGACACCTACATGACGGCCGCCGAGATTCGCACGGCTTTTTTGAAGTTTTTCGAGAGCAAAGGCCACCCCATTGTGGCTTCGAGTCCGGTGATTCCTCAGGACGACCCGACGCTGCTTTTTACCAACGCGGGTATGAATCAGTTCAAGGACAACTTCCTCGGTCTTGACAAGAGCCTGAAGCGTGCCACCACGGCTCAGAAGTGCATTCGCGCCGGCGGCAAGCACAACGACTTGGACAACGTCGGGTATACCGCGCGCCACCACACGTTCTTCGAAATGCTCGGTAACTTCAGCTTCGGCGACTACTTCAAACGCGAAGCCATTGCCTGGGCCTGGGAACTCCTCACGCAGGTCTACAAGCTTCCGGCCGAACGTCTCTGGGTGACGGTCTACATCGAAGACGACGAAGCCTACGACATTTGGAACAAGGAAATCGGCTGTGCCGGCCGTGCTCGACTTATATAATGAGAAAAAGCAGGCGTTGCAGCTGGAGGATATGATACGCATTGGGTATAACGGTGTTATCTGTGTGGAGGCCGGTGGACCGACACCGGGACTTGGCTGTGCCGGCCGTGGTATCATCACGGCACTGGAAAAGTTAAAAGAGCTTGGCGCATATGATGTATACAAACCGGATGTGGTTTTATATGATGTACTCGGAGATGTGGTATGCGGTGGATTTTCCATGCCGATGCGGGGCGGTTATGCGGACAAAATATTTATTATTACCTCCGGGGAAAACATGGCAATTCATGCAGCTGCAAATATTGCCATGGCAGTGGAAAATTTTAAAAACCGTGGATATGCCGGGCTTGGCGGACTCATTTTAAATCGCAGGGATGTCCCGCGGGAAGAGGAAAAAGTGGCAGAACTGGCAGACGATTTTCACACAGCTGTTATTGGTACACTATCACACAGCGGGCAGGTGGCACTGGCAGAGGAGCAGAAAAAAACATTGATGGAGTGTTATCCAACAGGTGAAATGGCAGACGAATACCGTGCGCTTGCCATGCAGATGTATCGCATATGCGGTGGCATTCTGGAAGCGAAAAGCGATAAGGTAAGGTCCGGATATATACAGGAGGAAGCGTAATGTTACGTCGTGTGGGGGAAACTGTTGATTCGAAAGATGCTGTGGTAAAAATAAAAGATGCCTCATTTCCAACACCATTTGTTTCGGCACTAGAGTATAATTCGCCGGTGCATGGCAACTGGAATATTGTGCATACGGGAATGCAGGTTCCGGAATCTATCCAGATCTATGTCTGTGCGGATAACTGTATGCGTGGTGTTGTACTGACTGCGGCAGAAATGAATGCAGCAGACCGTTTTTCTTTTGTTCTTGTGGAGGAGCAGAATCTGCTAAGCGGCAATCTGGAGGATATTACCATCGAGGGTGTGACGGATGTGTTGAATAAACGGAAGGACCATCCTGAGGCGGTTCTGCTTTTTACCGTTTGTCTGCATCATTTTGTGGGAAGTAATCTGAACTATATTTACAGGGAACTGGAGCATCGTTTTCCTGACATCTGCTTTATCCGCTGTTATATGGACCCGATTATGCAAAAACATGGACTGACACCGGACCAGAAGCTGCGGAAAGCAATGTATGATCCTCTTTTGGGCTGTGAGCCGGACGCTAAAACAGTATCTGTCTTTGGCAGTGATTTTGTTCTGGATGAGAACAGTGATATTAAGCGTCTGTTAAAACGATATGATTATAAGGTGCTGGAACTGCCCGGATGTAAAACCTGGCAGGAACTGTTGGATATGAGCAGGGGATGCCTGTTTATCGACTGCTATCCGGCTGGAAAATACGGGATGGAGGCACAGGCAGGCCGCCTGGGACGAAAATCTCTGTATCTGCCCGGTAGTTTTGACTATGATGAGATCAGAAAGCAGTTAAAGCAGCTGACCGATGCACTCGGACTGCCGGAACTGACAGAAGATGAGCTGGCCCGCGAGCAGGAGTCCTGTGAGGAGGCTCTGGCAAAAGCAAAAAATCTGATCGGGGATATGCCGGTCACTCTGGATTATCTGTATCATCCAAGACCACTTGGACTGGCAAAACTGCTTCTGACACATGGCTTTTGTGTGAAAGCTGTTTATCTGGACAGTATCAGTCCGGAAGAAAAAGCAGATTTTTTCTGGCTGCAGGAGCATGCACCGGAACTTGAGCTGATCGCAACGATTCAGGTGAAGATGCGTGTACTGCCAAGAGGTGCAAGCGGGGAAGTGCTGGCAATCGGACAGAAAGCGGCCTATTTTGGCCGAAGCCGTCACTTTGTCAATCTGGTACAGGGAGAAGGTCTGTATGGATTTGACGGTATTCGAAGAACCGCAGAGCTGATGATGGATGCATATCTCAATGAAAAGGATACAGAAAAACTTGTTGTACAAAAAGGATGGGGGTGTGAGTGCTGTCTATGAGACAATCTTATCGAATGATACCGGTTTATACGGCCGATGTGTCAGGGGTCTGTTCTGCACTGTATGAACTTGGCGGAATGACAGTTATGCATGATCCTTCCGGATGCAACTCTACTTACAATACGCATGATGAAATCCGCTGGTACGATCAGGACAGTCTTATTTTTATCTCGGGACTTACAGAAATTGACGCGATCATGGGAAATGACAGAAAATTTATTGATGATATCGAGTATGCAGCCCGTGAACTGCATCCCAAATTTATCGCGCTGGCAGGTTCGCCTATTCCATTTATGAATGGTACGGATTTTCCTGCAATTGCGCGTGTGATTGAGACAGAAACCGGAATTCCGGCATTTTCCGTGCCGACGAACGGGATGAATGATTATGTGTATGGAGCGGGCATTGCACTCGAAGAAATCGCAAAGCGGTTTGTCAGAGAACCGGACAGGCAGGAGAATAGAGATCCCTCTTCGCGCACGGTAAATCTGTTAGGTGTGACACCACTTGATTTCGGACCACAGAAAAATGCAGAAACCTTAAAAGAGAATCTGCAGAAATACGGATGGCAGGTTATGTCTGTGTGGGCGATGGGCGATGATTTGAAAACGTTGCAAAGATCAGCGGAGGCAGACGTTAATCTGGTTGTCTCGGCAGTAGGACTCCGTGTGGCAAAGATACTCTGGGAGAAGTACAAAATACCATATGTGATCGGAACACCAAACGATTGGCTGGCAGAAGATATTTCAAATGCACTGGAGCGTGCAGCCACACGGCAGGCAGAGCCGGCGGTTGTATATTTGCAGAACCGCATGCAGCAGGAGGCAGATATCACGCTGGTCGGAGAACCTGTCACTATGGGATCATTAGCAGCAGGGATTGAAAAAAGATATGGTCGTGCCGCCCGCGTACTGTGTCCGTTAAAGGAATGTGCGGATTTGCTCGGTGAAAAAGATAAAATGGTGCTTGGAGAGGAAGCGATGGAAGAGGCACTTAAAAGTGCAGGGATCATTGTGGCAGATCCTCTGTATCGTCCGATCTGTCCGGGGGACAGTATTTTTTATGAATTACCGCATGTGGCATTTTCGGGGAGAATATATTTTTGAGAATACTATTGTCAGGATGCAATTTGCAATCTGCGATGATGAAAAATCTATAGGCTTGATATTAGAAGAAAAAATAAAGAAATTATTACCGGATGCAGTGATAGAAACATATTTATCGGGTGATGAACTGATTGCAAGTGGTTGTAAGCCGGATATGCTCTTTTTGGATATCCAGATGCCGGGAAAGAATGGGATGGAAACGGCAAGGATTCTGCGTCAGAAGGATGACGAAGTGGATGTTGCTGCATAAACCAGTTGACAGATTCCTTTCGGAAGTATAATATAAAGACAAATTTCATAGGATATAAAAAACAAAGGGCGATGTTGTTCAGACACTGCCCTTTTTTATTTGAAAACAGGAGGGATGAGGTTATGGAAAAGTTAAATGATGTGATTACAGCAATTGACGATTTTGTCTGGGGACCGGTCATGCTGATTCTGCTTGTGGGGACCGGAATTTTCCTTACGATCCGCACGCGGTTTCTGACATGGAGAAATCTCGGTTATGCACTCAAAAGTACGTTAAGCAAAGAGGCGCGGACGAAAAGCCGTGGCGAGGGCGATGTGTCTCCGTTTTCGGCACTGACCACAGCACTTGCCGCCACAATCGGAACGGGCAACATTGTGGGGGTTGCGACGGCGATGGTTTCCGGTGGCCCGGGAGCTTTGGTCTGGATGTGGATCTCTGCTGCATTTGGTCTGACGTCGAAGTTCAGTGAATGTATGCTGGCGATCAAATACCGTGAGACCAATGCCAAAGGGGAGATGAGCGGCGGCCCGATGTACACGATGAAAAAGGCACTGAAGAATAAAAGATTTGGAGCGGTTCTTGCGTGGTTATTTGCACTCTTTGCTGTGATTGCTTCGTTTGGAATCGGCAATATGACACAGGGAAATTCGATTTCCGGTGCATTACATACGACATTTCATGTGCCGCCCCATCTGACCGGAATTGTGATTACGGTGCTTGCCCTGCTGATCATTGTCGGCGGTATCAAATCCATTTCAAAGGTTTCTTCGGTGGTCGTTCCGCTGATGGCGATTTTTTATGTGATCTGTGGCGTTATTGTCATTATCGGAAATATTTCGAATCTGCCGGCAGGCATTTTGATGATTTTTCAGATGGCATTTTCGGTAAAAGCGGTAGGCGGCGGTCTGTGCGGAACGATTGTCGCTTCCATGATGAATGCAATGCGTTATGGTGTGGCAAGAGGTGTATTTTCCAACGAAGCCGGTATGGGATCTGCGGCAATTACGGCAGCGGCTGCAACGACGGATAACCCGGTGCGTCAGGGATATATCAATATGACGGGAACCTTCTGGGATACGATTGTTGTCTGTACGATTACAGGACTTGCGATTGCCTCTTCCGGTGTCCTTGGCATGACCGATGCTGCCGGGAATATGCTGACCGGTTCGGATGTTACAATTGCGGCATTTGAGACGGTTCTGGGATCGGCCGGGGGCTGGCTTGTGACAATCGGGATTACATTGTTTGCGTTTTCTACAATACTCGGCTGGGAGTATCACGGGGAAAAAGCATTTGAATATCTGCTGGGAACGCACCGGTTTAATATGGTATACCGCCTTGTTTTTTCCTTTGTTGTGTATTTCGGATGTACACAGACACTGAATCTGGTATGGAGTTTCTCGGATATTGCCAATGCGCTGATGGCAATCCCGAATCTGATCTGTATGCTCCTGCTCAGTGGTGAAATTGCAAAGGATATTCGGGAGTTTCAGAAAAAAATTCATAAATATAATTAAAAAATGTAAGGTTATTCTTTGCTATCAGCCCGAAGCGTAGTATAATGTAGTTATCTGAATTTTATAGACATGGAGGTTAGGAAATTATGCAGATGGAACAGCTACGCAAAGATATGATGGCAGCGATGAAAGCGCGCGACAAGGAACGGAAGGATGCAATTTCGTCTCTGGTTTCGGCAGTGAAGAAAAATGCCATTGATGCCGGATGCAGAGATGACATTCCGGAGGATATGGTCAATGCCACAATCATGAAGGAATTAAAGACCGTTCAGGAACAGATCGATTCCTGCCCGGCAGACCGTACCGATTTGCTGGAGGAGTACAGAAAACGTTATGACATTATGAAAGAATATGCACCGAAGATGCTTTCGAAAGAGGAAGTGACTGCGATTGTTAAGGAAAAGTTTGCAGATGTGATTGCAACGAAGAACAAGGGACAGATCATGAAGACGATTATGCCGGAGCTGAAAGGAAAGGCAGACGGAAAGGTGATCAATGAAGTTGTTACAGAGATGTGCAACGCATAAAGGAGAAGAAACATGAGATTGTATATGCCGACGAAGGTATTTTTTGGCAGCGGTTGTGTTTCGGAAAACGGTGCAGAGTTAAAAGCATTAGGAAGCAGAGCCATGATTGTGACGGGAAAACATTCCAGCCGCATCAATGGTTCGCTTGCAGCAGTTGAACAGGCATTGCAGGCAAACGGGCAGACCTATGTGATTTTTGATGAGATCGAAGAGAATCCTTCTGTGGAGACCGTGGCTGTGGCAGCGGGCATTGCAGTAAAAGAACAGGTGGATTTCTTTGTGGCTGTGGGAGGCGGTTCTCCGATGGATGCGTCCAAGGCGATTTCGCTTCTGGCAGCGAATCCATCGGCAATCGATCATGCAGAGGAGCGTCTTTATCATCCGGAGCTGATGCAGGGCTATCCGGTTGCAGCAGTCCCGACCACATCCGGTACGGGATCGGAAGTGACGCCTTATGCGATTCTGACACGGCACGACTTACATACCAAGCAGTCAATCGCACACAAATGGTTTGCGGATCTGGCATTTGTGGATGCCGGATATTTAAAGACTTCTTCTTATGAGAATATGGTCAGCACCTGTGTGGATGCGCTGGCACATCTGATTGAGTCATATCTGAATACTAATGCAAATGCATATAACCGGATATATTCAGCGGAAGGTCTTCGGATCTGGGGCAGTGCAAAGGAATACCTGCTTTCTTCCGGGATTAAGATTCCGGATGAAGGATACGAAACATTCATGCATGCATCGGTTGTGGCAGGTATGGCGATTGCACATACCGGTACTAGTATTCCGCACGGATTAAGTTATCCGGTTACATATGAGCTTGGCATTCCGCATGGAAAGGCAGTCGGATTTTTCCTGCCAGGATTTTTGCGTTTTTACAATAATCAGAAGCGGGTGGCAGAGGTGCTTGAGCTGCTTGGGTTTGAGAACCGGGCTGAATTTATCGCCTATCTGGACAAGCTGCTGGGCAAACCACAGATCCCGGAGGAACTGTGGGAGGAGGATGTGCAGAAACTGTTGCAGAATCCTGCCAAGTTAAAGAACTATCCGTTTGAGATGACGGAAGAAATTCTGAAAAAATATCTAAACAAATGAGAACCAGTTTGAGGAGAAAACTTATATGATACAAAAGTTGATTGAAAAGTTAAATAAGAAGAGATTAAAAGAACGAATTTCTTCTGCAATTGTGATGGTGGCCCTGATTGTCAGCATTTCCGGTGTTGTGGGAGCCGTTTCCGGAATTATTGTCAGCAACCGCTATAATTATGCATTGAAAAATTACGGTTTTTCACAGGGGGATATCGGCAAGATGATGATTACGTTTGCCGATACGAGAAGTTATCTGCGTGCTGCGATCGGATATCAGGATGAAAACCTTGTGAACAGCTGCGCAGAAAATTATGAGAAGAAGAAGGAATCCTGTCAGCAGTATACCAAAGAGGTAAAAAATACGGTTTCATCTTCGGATGAGGAGAAAATCTATAGCAGCATCACAGAAAAACTGACGGAATATTATGAAATCTGTGATGCAGTACTGGAAAAAGGAAAGAATACACAGGATATTGATGCGCGCCATGAAGCACAGCAGATGGCACAGGATCAGGTGGAACCGATCTATGAGGAGATTTATCAGGATATGGTGAAACTGATGGATGCAAATACCGAGCAGGGAGATAAGTTAGAGAAAATTCTTACAATGGTAGAATTGATCACACTTATTGCAATTATTGCGGTTATTGCACTTGCAATTTTTGCAGCCCGCCGGATCGGCAGAGTGCTTGCACAGAATATTGTTGATCCTTTGGATCAGCTGGGTGCCCGTTTTGATACATTTGCAAAGGGGGATCTCTCCAGCGAATTCCCGGAGATGACATCAGAGGATGAAATTTCCGAGATGGTAATTGTTGCGCGCGAGATGGCAAAGAATCTGGCCGCTGTTATTCAGGATGTCAACCACCGTATGGATCTGATGGCTCACAATGATTATACCGGTGTTTCCAAAATTCCGGAGAAATATATGGGTGAGTTTGCGGCAATGAATGATGCAATCCATGTCATGAACACCGATATGAATGAGACGATGCACCGGATTGAGGAGGCTGCTTCCCAGGTATCTGCAGGTTCTACCAATCTGGCAGAGGGATCACAGACACTGGCAGAGGGATCTACCGATCAGGCAGGTGCAGTGGAAGAACTTCTGGCATCCTTTGCCAATATCACAGAAGGGGTTGAGCACACACATGAGAGTGCACAGGCTTCTTACGAATTATCTGTAAAATATGCACAGGAAGCAGATAAGACACAGAAGGAAATGAATGCAGTTACCGAAGCAATGAAGAGAATCAGCGATATGTCCAAGCAGATTGAGACAATCATCGGACAGATCGAGGAGATCGCGGAGCAGACGAACCTGCTTGCCCTGAACGCATCCATTGAGGCTGCACGTGCAGGAGAAGCCGGCAAGGGCTTTGCCGTAGTTGCATCCCAGATCGGAAAACTTGCGGATGAGAGTGCACAGTCTGCAGTCAATACCCGTGAGCTGATTATGAACTCTATTCAGGAAATCGAAAACGGCAATCAGGCAGTTGATGTGACTTTCCAGACGATTATTTCTCTTGTAGAGGGAATCAATGAAGTGGCAAAGAAATCCCGGGAACTGGCACAGCTTTCCGAGACACAGGCAGAGCAGATCAAGCAGGCAGAGTCCGGTGTAAACCAGATTTCCGAGGTTGTACAGAGCAACGCGGCAATCGCAGAGGAATCTTCCGCAACCAGTCAGGAGCTTTCTGCAGAGTCTGCTTCTCTGAATGATCTGGTGCAGCAGTTCAAGTTAAAATAGTGATACAAAATAAAGGTATAAGAGAGGAACAATCTGGAAAATGGATACGTCGATTTTTATCGGAACATGGTGGTCACTGGTGCCGCCTCTTCTGGCAATCATACTGGCACTTGTCACCAAGGAAGTATACAGTTCCCTGTTTATTGGAGTGGCGGTCGGAGCACTGTTATATACCGGATTTCATCCGTGGAATGCATTCAATGCCCTGTTTTCGATTATGAAAGACAGCATGAATCTGAATATTCTGATTTTTGATGTGCTGCTTGGAATGATTATTGTATTGATGTCAAAATCAGGAGGCTCAGCTGCTTATGGAAGATGGGCCGGCAGCAAGATCAGGTCAAAAAAGAGCGCAATGCTGGCAACCACAGGACTTGGAATGCTGATTTTTGTGGATGATTATTTCAATTGTCTGACCGTCGGATCTGTGATGCGTCCGGTAACTGACCGCTACAAAGTATCCCGCGCAAAACTGGCATATATCATTGATGCGACCGCTGCGCCGGTCTGCATCATTGCGCCGATTTCCAGCTGGGCGGCAGCCGTCAATTCGTATGTTCCGAAAGATGCCGGGATTACGGGATTTCAGCTGTTTCTGCGAACAATTCCGTACAATCTCTATGCGATTCTGACGATTGTCATGGTATTTTTTGTGATTATTGCAGGTTTTGATTTCGGACTCATGAAAAAACATGAGGAGAATGCTGCAAAAGGAGATCTGTTTACCAGCGGCGGGGAAGAGTTTGAAAAGGTTAAGGAAGAAGATATTTCTTCCAACGGAAAAGTGATTGATCTGCTTCTTCCGGTGATTGTTCTGATCGGTTCTGCAATTGGTGCCATGATCTATACCGGATTTCTGGGCGGTGCGACCGATGTGGTCAGTGCATTTGCAGGATGTGATGCGGAGACCAGCCTGATTTTTGCAACCATGGTCACGGTCTTTGTCATGCTGTTTTTGTATCTTCCGCGAAAGGTGGTTACGTTTAAAGGATTCATGGAGAGTTTTGTGGAAGGCTTTAAGCTGATGATCCCGGCGATCGGAATACTGATATTTGCCTGGACCTTAAAGGGAATGGGAGATGCTCTGCAGATTGGTACATTTGTGGAATCCATCGTTGGAACGAGTGCTTCTGCAAGCCTGTTCCTTCCGGCTGTTTTGTTTGTTGTTGCAGTGTTCCTTGCGTTTTCTACCGGAACAAGCTGGGGAACATTTGCGATTCTTGTTCCGATTGCAATCGCCATGTTTCCGGGGGCAGATCATCTGGAAATGATGATCATTGCGGTTTCCGCAGTGCTGGCAGGTGCCGTCTGCGGGGATCATATTTCACCGATTTCGGATACAACGGTTATGTCTTCGGCCGGCGCGCAGAGTAACCATATCAACCATGTGACAACGCAGATGCAGTATGCAGCGGTTGTTGCTGTGGTATGTATCATTGGCTATATCATTGCAGGACTGGTACAGATCTGGTGGGTAGCACTTGGCATCAGCCTCATGCTCCTGCTTGCTGTTCTTACCTTTATAAAAAAGAGGTCGGGGAGCAACCGCGAAAAGACAGCAGGTATATAAGAATCAGGACAGAAGCCCAAAAACAAAGAAAGGAGCAGGCGAGGAAACCTGCTCCTTCTTAGTTACTTAAAGGAAATTGAGTAACTGAGTAGTTAATTAGATAATTGTTTAATAAAATTGAACTACATACTCATTTGCGTACGTGCATGCTATATTTAAATAACACCATTCAATACTTACATTATACCGTGTTATTCGGATTTTGCAATACCTATTTTGAAATTTTTGGAATTAATCCTTTATTTTCGCTATTCCGGAAGCGGAAGGAAGTCCGGCTTTCTGCCGGTAAAGACCGTAAAGTACCGGAAGCCTGCATGCCGCAGAATCTGAGGGAGACGGTCAAACGCATATGCAACGTGCTCCGGCGCATGGGCATCGGCTCCGAGTGTCAGAATCTCTCCCCCGAGTTCGTGATAGCGTAAAAGAACAGCTTCGGTCGGGTTTGGATGTCCCAGCCCGTATTTGAATCCTGCCGTGTTGACTTCGATCCCTTTTCCCATGGAAATGAGTTTACGCAGAATCTCATCAATGATATCGGCATAGGCCTCATATGTATAGAAACGGTTGCGGTCCGGACCGTAGCGGACAACATAATCGAGATGACCGTATACATCGAAGTCGGAATAGGTGTTCAGGTTTTCCAGAATGGATTCGAAGTACTCGCGGTAAGCAGTTTTTTCGGAGCGTCCTTCATAGTATTTCGGGTAATAGGGATCGATTCCGTGAACAACGTGGGAGGAACCGATGACAAAATCAAACGGATGTCCGGTCACCGCTTTGCGGTTGATTTCCGTGATGTGGGGCTGCAGACCGACTTCGATTCCAAGACGAATGGAAAGACGGTCATGGCAGGTGTCCTGAAAACTGCGGACTTCTTTTATATAGGAATCAAAATCCAGAAGAAACAGATTGGGATCATCCGGGTAATCATAATCAAAATGATCGGTAAAACAGATGCCATCCAGGTTCTGCCGTACAGCGGCCTGGATCATGTCAGGCATCAATGCGTCACTGTCTCCGCTGTGATGCGTGTGCATATGTGTATCCCAAAGCATAAGAGCCTCCTTTTTTCTGTGTGGTTGATTTTGGAAAAAGTCTTTTCGTAAGATTATACTATATTTCAGGGGAAATAGATACCTTTAGTGAAAAAATTAACAAAGACGGAGAAAAGACTTGAACTTTCGGAAATAATTGGGTAAAATAAAGGAAGCTTGGGACGCAAGTCCCATGAGACTATTTATTTACAATTCTAGGAGGAATTAAGAATGGCAGTAAGAGTAGCAATCAACGGATTCGGCCGTATCGGTCGTCTTGCTTTCAGACAGATGTTCGGAGCAGAAGGATACGAAGTAGTAGCAATCAACGACTTAACAAGCCCAAAGATGTTAGCACACTTATTAAAGTATGATAGCTCACAGGGTAAGTACGAGCATGCAGATGAAGTTTCTGCAAGCGATGATTCTATCACAGTATGTGGTAAGGAAATCAAGATCTACGCTTTCCCAGATGCAAACAATTGCCCATGGGGAGAAATCGGTGTTGACGTAGTTCTTGAGTGTTCTGGATTCTACACAAGCAAAGAAAAAGCTCAGGCTCATATCAATGCTGGTGCTAAGAAAGTTGTTATTTCCGCTCCTGCTGGAAACGACCTTCCAACAGTTGTTTACAATACAAACCATACAATATTAAAACCAGAAGATACAATTATCTCTGCAGCTTCTTGTACAACAAACTGTTTAGCTCCTATGGCTGACGCTCTTAACAAATACGCTCCAATCCAGAGTGGTATCATGTGTACAATTCACGCTTACACAGGTGACCAGATGACTCTTGACGGACCACAGCGTAAAGGTGACTTAAGAAGATCTCGTGCAGCAGCAGTTAACATCGTTCCTAACAGCACAGGTGCTGCAAAAGCTATCGGACTTGTTATCCCAGAGCTTAACGGAAAGCTTATCGGTTCTGCTCAGCGTGTTCCTACACCAACAGGTTCTACAACAATCCTTACAGCAGTTGTAAGAGGAAAAGATGTAACAGTTGACGGAATCAACGCAGCTATGAAAGCAGCAGCTAACGAGTCATTTGGTTACAATGATGAAGAGATCGTTTCTTCTGATATCGTAGGAATGAGATTTGGTTCACTCTTCGATGCAACTCAGAC
>ENA-ORNR01002441-ORNR01002441.1-human-gut-metagenome-genome-assembly--contig:-NODE-2441-length-15168-cov-5.122279_pt1 | contig 15168 bp, 10 predicted proteins | sample MGYA00242114_ERZ509020 | MGnify/ENA primary metagenome ERZ509020 (study PRJEB26280, sample SAMEA2338758) | human gut metagenome | biome: human gut; feature: human-associated habitat; material: faeces...
ACAGGGCAAAGCCCTGTCGGAGTTTGAGGCAGAGCCTCAATAGGCGCAAGCCTACCAAGCGGTGCAGAGTGGTGAAAGAAGAATTTCTAATTTTATTTTTATATAAAGGTTGAGTCGGAGTGGTGAACTCTGCACCGCTTTACTATCCTCCAGTACAGAGTAAAATCCGCAAAGAGCGGAGCGATTTTGCGGCGGCAGGAACTTGCCCGAATGAGATGTAGGGGCGAACATTGTTCGCCTGTGCTTGGAGTTTGCTGTAAATTCAGGATTGTAGGGGACGACGCCCTCGGCGTCCCACTCGGAGGAATACTGCTGTATTTTTTGTATCTTTGATGTTGAATTATTCGGGGGTGACATTATTTTGAAATTCTCCAATAATTTAACGGGCAAGAAATATTGGGACGGCGTATTTCTGCAAAGCAGAAATTGCGCCGCTCCCCTACATGGTTTGTGCTAACACCCCCAGAAACCATTTGACAATCCCCTCCCCCCATGCTATAATAAATTCAGGAGGTGACATAACATGGAAATGTTTGATCTGAGAGCCGACTATAAAACACTGCCTGACGAAACTCTTCGCAGGCATTTCCGCAGGCTTATAAAAAGGCAGCGGCGATTTGCAGCTTTTACCTTTGCGTTGCTTATTCCTGCGGCTATAATATACGGAATGATGGGATGGGCGAATTATTTTGCGGCGGAAAGTGCGATGTTCGCATTTTTTGATGTAAGCTCAAATGCCTTTTTTAACTATGTGGCGTTTGCCGCAAGCGGAGCTTTGCTTGTGGCGGATACTGTTAAATTGATAGTCGCCTCCCCTGCCGTGATGATATTATATATGGGTCTGAAATTCGCCCTTTTTTACAGCGTGTCAGGCGATACTTTCGTTATGCTCGCCTACCTTATAGTAGCCGCTGTCATCACCGCGAAAACTGTGTCTGACCTTAACTTCATGCGTAAACTCCCCAACTTTCCCTTCGACGGCAGAAAAGAGCGTATAGACTTCGAGGGGCTTACCCGTGATAAAATGACCGAAAACCTGCAAAAATTGCTGGATAACCAAAAGGGCGATAAGGTCATAACTAACGATTATGAGGATATCTTTACAAGCGATAAACCACAGGATATCGCCAGCCCTCCCGAAAATACCGACGAGTATCTCCAACAGCATAAAATGTCTTATCAGCGTGTAAGGTCATGGAACGATGTGAGCAGACTGGATTAACAGCCTGCTCCTTTTCTTTAATTATTTAATCAAGTGTGCGAAACTATGTCTTAATTTCTTAAAAATCGTCCGATTTTCTCTTGATTTATTCATTAAATCATGTTATAATAACACTGTGTTTGAATTTATAGGAAAGGAGCTGTGCTGTATGATCGGTAACATCAAAATAATTGCTGTCTGTATGTGTAAAGTCTATGATGAGCGTAATTATAGAATCATACGGGCTCTTAATAATTTTGCTGTTGAAAACGATTACAGACTGTTTGTATATCACACCTGCTCAGACCTTTATTGGAAGACTCTGTCTGAAAAAGGCGAGCAGTCTGTGTTTGACCTTATTGATTATAATATAACAGATGCCGTCGTGACCTTTGAAGAGGGTGTGTATGCTGAGAATGTAATGACAAAAATCAGAATGGACGCCGCCAAATATGGTAAGCCTGTCATATCAGTCGGCGTAGAGCATGACGATTGCATAAGCATCAAATTTGGCTATGCAAAAGGCTTTGAGCAAGTGGTTCGCCATGTGATAGAACAGCATGGTGTAAGAGATATAGGCTTTATCGCAGGCAGAAAAGACGAAGAAAATTCAGAAGAGCGTATAGCAGTTTTCAGAAAGCTACTCGAGGAATATGATATCCCATTCAGAAATGATGTCTTTTATTACGGTGACTATTGGTCTGTTCCTGCTTTGAAAGCAGTGGACGATATGATAGAAAAAAATAAAGTCCCAAGAGCGATCATCTGTGCAAACGATATGATGGCTATAGCCGCAGGGGCTGAGTTTCAAAGAAGGGGCTATAAGATCCCGGAGGATATTATCGTAACAGGCTTTGACGGCTCAGAAGAAGCTAATTTTTGCACTCCTATGCTTACAACAAGCGGCTGTAGCTATGATGATACTGCTAAAACCATCATTGATGTTATAAGTAAAGCTTTGGCTGGTGAAAAGCCCGAAAAAATATATACAGTAGACTATGATCTGTCCGTTGAAAATTCCTGCGGCTGTAAACCCTCAGTCGAGCAGATAAATACGGGGGAGTATATCAGAATACTCCGAGACAGAATGAACCGCTATCAGGACGAGGAGCGTGTCCTCTATGAGCTTGCAGTGAATATCATGAATTGCGAAACTCCTAAGACTCTTGCTACACTGCTGAAGGAGTATAATTTTGGCGATGTGGCTGTTGTGGTGAACGGCGACTTCTTTGACGAACGTAAAGCCCCTGGTGTAAGCGATAGAGAACCGCTTTTTAGCGATAAAATGATACTTTTGCGGAGCCGTGCCGTGGAAGATAGAAATATCCCACAGCCTTTTGACCGCACCAACATCATTCCCGATATAGAGAATATAATGGACTATAAAGTCCCCCTCATATTTTCAGCACTTGCCCATATCGGCGTACCACTTGGCTATGCCTGCTTCTATTTTCCTGTGCAGCTCAACGAGTATTTTAAAATACCACTCTATGTAAATTCCCTAAATACCGCCTTGGGCAGCTTCCGAAGCGTCATCTATCAGAAGTATATGACAAAGCATATCGAAGAAATGTACCGTCACGATATGCTAACAGGGCTTTATAACCGCACAGGCTTTTATAACGCCCTTGAAACTCTCCCACGAAGAAACGACCAGATTGCATTGGTGGTTTCAGTGGACGTTGACGGACTGAAATATATAAACGATAATTTCGGCCACGAAGCAGGCGACTATGCAATAAGAGCCGCCGCAAACGCTATCGACAGCGTGAGCATTGAGAATAAGGTCTGCGGCAGATTTGGCGGAGATGAGCTTGCCCTTTTTGCTATAGTTGATACAGACCTTGCCGAGCAGGTCAAGGAGGAGATAAAGGATAAAATGGCAGAGCTGAACAGGCGAAGCGGGAAATCCTATGTCCTCTCAGTAAGCGTGGGCGCAGCCGTTGCTCCGGTGGAAAACTTCTGGTTTGACGATGTAATGCACATCGCTGATAAATATATGTATGAGGATAAAAGACTTAAACCTCATAACAGGATATGATCTGTAATGGTTCTGAAAAAACTTGTATGGGCGACCTTTGGTCGCCCTCTTTTTTGTCATTGACCGGTCGGCAAAAATTTTCATACACCCTCAGAGGACGGATAAAAGCGTCCTTTTTTTGTTTTTGCACAAGTTTACTTGACGAAATGAAGAAAAAGTTGTATAATATTGATTAATGCTTTATGAACTTTGTGTTTAAGCACCATGTACAAAAACAGCGTCATATATTTGTGCGAAAGATAGAATTTTGTAAAAAATAGCAACATTTTGCCTTTTTAAAACGTACTTATATATAGTAGGCTCACTTTTTGCAGTGTTTGCCCACAAGAAACTTTTCAGAACGGAACATAAAAAATGAAGATAAAACAGCTTTTTTCGGGCGATACCGATAATACATTCATACAGTTTTTCAGATACGTCTTTGTGGGCGGCTTTGCCTTTGTGGTGGATTACGGCATTATGACCGCGCTTGTGGAGCTTTGCCGCTTCGACCCCGTCATTGCCGCGACTATCTCTTTCGTGGCAGGACTTTTGGTGAATTATTCCCTGAGTACGTTTTGGATATTCAAAAATTCAAAGATAAAAAACCGCCTTGCAGAGTTTGCGGCATTTGCCGCCGTGGGCGTTGTGGGACTTGGCATAAACGCCGCAATAATATGGTTCTTCAAGGATATCCTTGCTTCAAAGCTCATATTCGGCACACTTCTTCCGCAGGATAAATATTATCTTGTGGGCAAACTCGTTTCCACAGTGATAGTTTTCATATGGAACTTTGCAGGCAGAAAATTTATTATATTTGATAAAAATAAAGACTAAACAGGAGAGGATAACACATGGAAAAGGTAATTATTATAGGCGCAGGCCCAGCCGGTCTGACTGCGGCAATAGAGCTTCTTAAAAACGGCGGTGACTATGACGTGACCATACTCGAAGGCTCGCAGGCAATGGGCGGAATATCACAGACAGTGAGATATAACGGCAACCGCATGGATATAGGCGGACACAGATTTTTCTCCAAAAATCAGCAGGTCATGGATTGGTGGGCAGACCTTATGCCTTTGCAGGGCAAGCCTGCCTATGACGATAAAAAGCTAGGCCACGAAAAGCCACTTGCCGAAAACGGCCCAGACCCTGAAACCGAGGATAATGTAATGCTCGTCCGTGACAGAGTGTCGAGAATTTATTACAACAAGCACTTCTTCGACTACCCTATCTCAATGAAGCCTGAAACCATAAAGAACATGGGCTTTGTCACCACCATGAAAGCAGGCTTCAGCTATCTTTGGGCGTGCGTGTTCAAAAAGCCTGAAACAAACCTTGAGAATTTCTACATAAACCGCTTCGGAAAGGTTCTCTACTCCATGTTCTTTGAGGGCTATACCGAAAAGCTCTGGGGCAGACACCCTAGCGAGATATCCGCAGATTGGGGCTCGCAGCGTGTAAAAGGCCTCTCTATCACAGCCCTTTTGAAAGATATGTTCAAAAAGGTGTTCGGCACAAAGAATAAAGGCGAGGTAGAAACCTCCCTTATCGAGCAGTTCTGGTATCCAAAATACGGCCCAGGTCAGCTTTGGGAAACTGCCGCTGAGAAAGTAAAAGAGCTTGGGGGAAAAATACTCACAGGCTGTCAGGTGAAGAAAATAATGTGCGAGGGCAGGAAAGTCACCTCTGTTGTCTGCGATACCGCTGAGGGCGAAAAGACCTTCACAGGTGATATCTTTATCTCCTCAATGCCTGTCAAAGACCTTATCCTCGGCATGGACGGCACAAAGCCTTGCGATACCGTTATAAAGATAGCCGAAGGTCTGCCATACCGTGACTTTGTTACCGTTGGTCTGCTGGTCAATAAGCTCAACCTTAAAAATGAAACAAATAAAACAACTCTCGGCAATATTGTCCCTGACTGCTGGATATATGTTCAGGATAAGGGCGTAAAGCTTGGCAGAATACAGATATTCAACAACTGGTCGCCTTATATGGTGGAAAAGCCTGAGAATACAGTTTGGATAGGCCTTGAGTATTTCTGTGCCGAGGGGGATGATTTCTGGAATATGTCCGAGGAGGATTGCGTGAAATTCGCCACTGCCGAGCTTGTTAAAATGGGCGTCATCTCCGAAAATGAAGTCCTCGATTCCCATAGAGAAAAGGTCAAGAAAGCATATCCTGCTTATTTTGATACATATAAGCATTTCGATACCATGATAAAGTTCCTCGATACTTTCCCGAACCTCTATTGCGTTGGCAGAAACGGTCAGCATAGATATAATAATATGGACCATTCAATGCTCACCGCCATGGAAACAGCCGAAGCTATAAAGACCGGCAAAAAGAGCAGAAAAGATATTTGGAACGTAAATACAGAAAAAGAATATCACGAAGAAAAATCTGGAAACTAATATGAACAAAAAGAAAGGTGGACTTCTTCTGTCCCTGCGGAAAGACATGAACAGAAGAGCCATAAGCGACAGACGGCTTGAGGCGAACTTCCGCACCCTCAGCCGTCACCCTTATATAGTTGCAGCGTTCATATGCCTTGCACTCACAGGCTTTGGAAGCTATAGCTATAAGTTTTTAAACGGCGTCACAGTGTGTGGCGTTTTCATGATAATAGAGTTTTTCTACCTCAGACGGTTTTTGAAACAGCTCGATGACAGCGGAAAGCATGCCGCAGGCTCAGTTTTGAACTTTGCAGGCAAGACCCTTTTGACCCTTGCGGCAGTGAATTATTTCGTACATACCCAATATAAAGCGGCTTTTATCTGCTTTGCAGGACTTTGCGTCGTGCTTGTTATGTATGTCGCGTTGCTCAATAACGATAAAAAGTTCCACGACCGTGTCACCTGCCTTGCCTTGGCAGGTGCAGGCTTTGTCCTGCGCTATTCTTATGTCTTTATGTCCGATATCTATACAAGACAGAATGACGTGTGGTATTTCGGCGGCAAGGGCGGTCACGCAGGCTATATAGAGTATATCTATAATAACCACGCCCTGCCGAATTTCGACCCCACTACCCTTTGGCAGTATTATCACCCGCCTCTCCACCATATAATCTGTGCGGTGTGGCTGAAATTCTGCACCTCCATAGGCATAGAGTATTATATGGCGTGCGAGGCTATACAAGCCCTGACCCTCTTCTATGTCTGTGCCGTAACAATAACAGTCTATAAGATATTAAGGCTCTTTGACCTTAAAGGCAAAGCCCTGACTATCCCGTTCGGTATGTGCTGTATGTATCCATACCTTGTCCTTATGTCAGGGGGAATAAATAACGACCCTCTCATGCTGTGCTTTACAGTGGGAGCAATATATTGCGTGCTGAAATGGTATAGAGAACAGACCGCAAAGAATATCGTCAAAGCCGCCCTCTGTATCGGTCTTGGCATGATGACAAAAATATCCGTAGGGCTTATCGCCCCTGCCGTAGCCATACTTTTCTTTATGGCGCTTGTGCAAAATCGTAAGAATATCGCAAACCGCCTGGGTCAAATGTGCCTTTTCGGTGTAATATGCTGTCCTCTGGGACTGTGGTGGAGCGTGAGAAACTACCTGTGCTTTGGCGTAAAACCAAACTATGTCCCAAGCCTTTCAAATGCCGACAGCCAGTATATAGGCGACCTCACCGCCAGACACCGCCTTACAGACTTCAGCTTCTCACAGATCAAAATAGTCTTTGAGCAGTGGGGCGGAGAAAGCTATAAAGAGTATAACCCTACCATAGCAATGCTTAAAAACTCGCTTTTCGGCGAGGGCATAAACGAAACTTTCTTCCCCGAAAACGCAATGCTTGTGCCATATGCACTTTTCTGGATAGCTCTGGTTCTTGCGGTCATAGCGTTTATTGCAATGCTCATAGTGCTTTTTGTAAAGACCGATAACGCAAGATTTACCGAAAAACTCATGCTCACAGTGGTCTATGCCACTGTCTTAGGCAACTATTATAACTTCTGCATCAGATATCCTTTTATCTGCACAATGAATTTCAGATACATAATCCCATGTATGCTCATAGGACTTATAAATATCGGACTTTTCACAGACCTTTGCAACCGCTCCGAAAAAGCCCCATGCAAAGCCATAGTCAGCACCCTGAGCTATCTTTCTTCTGCATTTATCGTCCTGTCCTACATAACATACTTCTTTGTGGCAAGCACCAACGGATAAAACCCCGACCCCATGCAGGGGCGAACAACGTTCGCCCGCCTAGCTTCCCCACAAACTGAAAAATATCGCAAAAAAATACCGACCGCTCAACCCGAGCCGTCGGTATTTTCATTATACCAATATAGCCTTATTTCTTTGTAGTGACAGTTTTTGTTGCCGACCAAGCGCCGTAATACTTTGTGCCCTTTACAGTTGTGTAAGATCTCACACGAACATAGTATTTCTTGTTGGCAGAAAGCTTTGAAACAGTGGTCTTGTCTGTCTTGTTGTTTGTGATAGTCACCTTTTTAGCACCGGTGAACTTTGAGTTTGTAGCGTACTGAATTTCATATCCCGTAGCAGAACCCTTCTGCGCCCAGTCGATAAAGAAAGCCTTTGACTTAGCCGTAAGCTTCTGTATCTCCTGCTTTGCAGGATTTATCTTGAACGTCTTTGTGATAACTCCGCCATACTTGCCCTTGCCTGTTATCTTTACAGTAGCCTTGCCAACTTTTTTGTTGTTGGAGTATGAAACTGTGTAGTCAGTGCCGTTTTTAAGAACAGTGCCTCCGACCTTTACAGTTACGTTTTGTGTAATAGCCTTTCCTGTGAACGCCTTTGTGGAAATGCCCGAAACAGTAGCCTTTGTGATGTCGTTGTTAGCTGTCTTTATGCCCTTTACATCAGACCATGCGCCGTAGTATACCTTGCCGTTTCTGTTTGTGTAGGAACGAACACGAACATAATATGTCTTGTTCCCTGTCAGACCGCTTACTGTCAGCGTGTCAGGCTTGTTGGCTGTCAAATGCTTTGAAACTGCACCGCTCATGTTTGAGTTTACAGAATACTCAACGTCATATCCCGTAGCAGAGCCTTTCTGCGCCCAATCAATATAGAATCCCTTGTATCTGGTTTCAAGCTTCTGTATCTGCTGTTTTGCAGGAACAATGTCGAACTTAGCGCTCAGAGAGCCTGAATAGTTGCCCTTGCCGTATACATAAACGTTTGACGTGCCAACGTTCTTGTTGTTTGAGTATGAAACTGTGTAGTCAGTGCCGTTTGTAAGCGTCCTGCCTGCTGCCTTTACTGTAACTGACGGAGTAATATTGCTTCCTGTGAATGAAACGCTTGAAGCCACTGAAACTGTTCCGCCTGCCATTGCACGCTTTGTGATAGTGAAGTTCTTTGATGTGTAGCCTGTGTAGTCGCCCATGCCTGTCGCAATAACAGTTGCAACGCCAACATTCAGATTGTTTCTGTATGAGATAGTGTAATCCTTGCCTGCCTGAAGCACCTTGCCGTCAAGCGTAACTGTAGCCGCAGGCTTCTTGTATGTGCCGTCATAAACATAGCTTGTTTCTGAAAGCGTAAGAAGTCCATTGTTAAGGCTCTTCTTTGAAACAACTATCTTAACGTCCTTTGAAACGCTGTTATAACCATTTGCAGAAGCCGTAACAGTAACATATCCTGTGCCTATCTTGAGAGCGGTCACGTTTCCGTTCTTGTCAACAGTGCATATTGACGGAGTCGTGCTTTTGTATGTGAGAACAGCCCCGCTTGTTGATGAGCTTGCTCCAATGTTCTTGCTCTGTCCCGCAACTATGGTAACGCTTGGAGAACAGTTAAGATCTACTCTGTTGCCGTAAGGCTTCATAAGAGCCTCGATAACGTCCTTTGCAGGGCTTGTAACAGTGTTGTTTTTTCTGTTTATGTAGCCGTGATATTCACTGTTGAGAACAATGCTGTTTCCGTTGTATACTGCAAAAGCATTGTTGTCCCACAGTACGCATGGAATGTTGTTCTTCTTTGCAAGCGCAGTGTAGTCTGTTGCCCACTTTACACGCTCCGCAGTGTTGTTCTTGTCTGTTGAGCCAAACTCGCCGATAACAACAGGTATACCCTTGTCACGGAAATTGCTTTTCAGCGTGCTGAAAAGGTCCCGAAGCTCACTCTTTATTGAAGATGTATATGTAGAGGTCGAGCCTGAACCAACATTCATTGCAAAGTTGTAAGGGCTGTAAGCGTGAACTGATACAGCGATGCGGTTTTTGTTGCCTGAGATATCTGTTGGAAGCTTGAAGCCTGAAACAGTTGCCCCGTCTATGGAAGCGTCGTAACCGGGACACATGATAAGTCTGCCCCTGTTGTTTGAGCCTGTGGCTCTTATGGTGTCAACAGCCTTCTGATTGAGCTTGTTAATGCAGTCTATAGCGTCCTTTACCTCTGACGGAATGCTCCACTTGTTGAACCACCACTCATAGCCTGTGCCAATAAGCCGAGGCTCGTTAAGGGTTTCAAATATAAGATGATAGTCATAATCCTTGAAATATTCTGCCGCCTGTGACCATACGCTCGTAACAAATTTTTCAGAGCTTGAATATGCAGAAGACCTTGGATAATATCCTGCTCCCGAAGCGCTTGCAGAAGACTTCGTGTCATGATGAATGTTGAGAATTACATACATATCGTTTTTGTAGCAGTAGTCAACTACTTCCTTTACTCTTGCAAGCCATGCTGAGTCGATAGTGTAGTTGTCACCCGATACGTGCTTGCCCCAAGAAACAGGCACTCTCACTGTGTTGAAGCCTAAAGACTTTACCTTGTCTATAAGAGCCTGAGTTGTTTTAGGATTGCTCCACGATGTTTCCGTGTCAAGACCTGAACCGCCTGTTGCGTCAAGAGAGTTGCCCAAATTCCAGCCCAGACCCATATCCTCAAGTATGGCTTCCGTGTCAGCGTTTTTGAGAGTATCTCCCGACAATGCCTGCGCATTTATATCCCCAAGGTCAAGACCGGTAAATATAGTCATTGCCATTAAAAGAGATAAAATAAAGCTCAGGTATCTTTTTGATACTGATTTCATTCTTTCCCGTCCTTTCATATATAAAATATTAACCTCATCAGTATCTTTTATTATACCACATCTCTGTTCAAATTAGAATACGCTTATTAAACAAATAACATACCTTCTTTTTGTGTATAAATCTCAAATGTTCATATTTTTAATCGCTATATGAAAAAGTGCCGATTTATTAGAGCTAATATAATTATACAATGTTAAAATTTTAGAGGATATTATCTGCAAAAAAATCAGATCTTGCTATTGAAAATGGAGCGGTATTGTGCTATAATCAAATGTGTTCAAAACTTTAGTCCAAAGAAAGGAAGGTATATTTTATGAAAGTTAAACAGTGGCTTGCATCATCACTTGCAGTGCTGATGCTTGTTTCGACCGTGGGCTGCGGAGATAATTCCTCAAGCTCAAAGGCTGAAAGCAAATCAAACAACAGCTCTGCCGTTGTTTCGGAAACTGCAATGCCTGAAAAGGATTATGCAACAACGACCGACGGCTCAGCGAAAGTCAAGATCGACGGAACAAAATTCATGGTGGGCGACAAGGAGCTTTGGTTCAATGGAGTGAACGCTCCATGGGATAAGTGGAACGACTTTGGCGGAGGCTTTAATTTTGAGTTCTGGCAGGATCATTTCCAGAAGCTTCACAATTCAGGCGTAAATGCCGCAAGGATCTGGATAATCTGCAACGGCGACGTTGGTATGGCTATCTCAGCAGACGGTACATTTGACGGTGCAACAACAGCTCATTGGGAGGATCTTGACAATCTGTTCTATCTTGCAGAGCAGTATCAGATCTATATAATGGCAACAGTTCAGTCCTTTGATAACTTCAAGGATCAGAACCAGAATTATCAGGCTTGGAGAACGCTCATTCAGGACAGCGACAAGACAGATATGTTTGTAGATAACTATATAGTCCCTCTCGTTCAAAGATATGGCAAGAGCGACTATTTCTGGTCTGTGGACCTTTGCAACGAGCCTGACTGGATAGTTGAAAATGAAGAGTGCGGCAAGCTTGATTGGCTCTATCTGGAGCAGTATTATGCAAAGGCAGCCGCAGCTATCCATGCAAATTCAGACGTTCTCGTAACCGTGGGCATGGGTATGATAAAGTATAACTCTGATAGCCAGCAGGGCAACAAAATATCCGACAGCGAGCTTCAGAACGTTTTGAGCGGTGATAAGTATGACAAGAGCCTTGCCTATGTTGACTTCTATTCAACTCATTGGTACACTTGGATGCAGGGAATGTGGGGATATCCTTTCAGCGAATCTCCAACAGATTTTGGCCTTGACGGTACAAAGCCTTGCGTTATAGGCGAATGCCCGGCTGTTGCAAGCGACAGCGATTTCGACATCACCTCAGCTTATGAGGACGCTTACAACAATGGCTGGAACGGCGTGTTCGCATGGAAAACAAGCGGTCAGGACGATGGCTGTGGTCTGTGGCAGGATATCCAGCCTGCTATAGAAAAAATGGCAGGCATCTGCGAGGATAAGATATTCCCTAATGGCAAAAAAGCTGTATAAACAAACTTTGATAAAATAATCACAAAAAGAGCCGACTTTTGCGGCTCTTTTTTGTTGCTCTTTTTTTGTGAACAAATTGTGCTGTCTGTTGACTATAATGCGGCATAATGCTATAATAAGATACGGAAAATCAATGACGATTTGCAGAGAGTAAAATGCTGTAGATCGTTATTTTTACGCATTAACGTCATTCTTTGGCGGCGTGGAAAGGAAGTAAAATCATGGAAGAATACAGCTACATATTGTTTATTGCACTTATACTGCTTTCGACCAAAATTCTCGGACTTGTAACAAAGAAAATGAAGCTGCCGCAGGTAGTCGGTGCGTTGTTGGCGGGCGTAATACTCGGACCTGCTGTTCTTAATGTTGTAAAAGAAACTGAGTTCATCTCAGAACTGTCAGAAATTGGCGTTATTGTGCTGATGTTCACCGCAGGACTTACAACAGACGTTAAGGAGCTTAAAAGGACTGGTAAAGCGTCATTCATAATCGCTCTTCTTGGCGTTATCGTACCACTGTTTGGCGGACTTGGACTTGCCGCTGCAATGGGCGTAGGCAAGGGTGATAAGCTCGCCTGCTCACCATTCCTGCAGCACCTCTTCATAGGCGTTGTGCTTACTGCAACATCAGTTTCTATCACAGTAGAAACTCTGAAAGAGCTTGGCAAGCTCTCTACAAGAGCAGGTAATGCCATTCTCGGTGCGGCTATCATAGACGATATCCTTGGTATCATCGCATTGACCCTTATCACAAGCCTTGCAGATACAAGCGTTCACGTTGCAACAGTTCTTATTAAGATAGTAGCGTTCTTTGCAGTGGCTATCGGCTGTACAGTCGTTTACCATGTCGTGTTCACAAAGTGGAGAAAAAGAGATAAAAAAGACCTTAGACGTCACGTTATCATTTCCTTCGTTTTCTGCCTGCTCATGGCGTATGTAGCAGAGCTTTTCGGCGTAGCAGATATCACAGGCGCATTTGTTGCAGGTCTTGCAATTTCAAGCGAAAAGGACGTAAAGTATATCTCAAACAGATTTGAAACACTTTCGTATATGTTCCTTTCACCAGTGTTCTTTGCAAGCATCGGTCTTACAATGAACGGTATCAACATGAACGGCAAAATGGTGCTGTTTACAGTTTTGCTCCTTGCTGTGGCAATAATCACAAAGATAATAGGCTGCGGACTAGGCGCAAAGGTTTGTAAGTATACAAATCAGGAAAGCTTGCAGATAGCAATGGGTATGATATCCAGAGGCGAGGTCGCACTTATAGTAGCGGCTAAAGGACAGAAGCTTGGACTTATGGGCGACGAGGTTTTCGCACCTATCATCATCATGGTGGTTGCAACAACGATAATCACACCGGTATTCCTGAAGTTTGTGTTTAAGGATAATCATGAAGAACACGTTGAGGACGAGCTTATGAAGTCTGTTGAGGGCTTCTCACAGTATGAACAGGAGCTGCAGGAACTCTCAAGAAAAGAAAAGTAATGAAAAAAAGCAAAGAGCGGAGCAAAAAAACTCCGCTCTTTTTTTTGTACAAAAAAATCCGCTGCCACGAATGATAGCGGATATGGGTGCAGGGGCACGCTTTCATATTTTATCACAGCGTAAAAAATGATATGGGCGGCGATAAAAAAATCCGCTGCCACGAATGATAGCGGATATGGGTGCAGGGGCACGCCTTCATATTTTATCACAGCGTAAAAAATTATATGGGCGGCGATAAAAAAATCCGCTACCATGAATGATAGCGGATATGGGTGCAGGGGCACGCCCCTGCTTAAAGATTGAACATGATCTGATTGAGTACGCTCTCCAGATATTCCTGTCTGCCGCTTGAAAGTGAGTCAGTAACTTCGCCCTTCTCAACTGCATACTTCTCAAGGCTCTCCATGTCAGCCTTACCTGCAATGATGTCTGCACCAATGCCTGTTGTCCAGCTTGCATATCTGTCATCAACGAACTTGTCAAGTCTGCCGTCCTCAATGATCTTTGCAGCAGCCTTAAGACCAAGTGCAAATGTGTCCATACCTGCAATGTAGCTCAGGAAAATGTCTTCCATTGTGTATGAGCCTCTTCTTGCCTTAGCGTCAAAGTTCAGACCGCCGTTTGTGAAGCCGCCTGCCTTGAGAACTTCGTACATACAAAGTGTAGCGTCATAAGCGTTTGTAGGGAACTGGTCTGTATCCCAACCGAGCAGTGGGTCGCCCTGGTTAGCGTCGATAGAACCGAATACACCGTTATCTCTTGCAACTCTCAGCTCATGCTGGAAAGTGTGCTGGGCAAGTGTAGCGTGGTTAGCCTCGATGTTCATTTTGAAGTCCTTGTCAAGACCATATTTTCTCAGGAAACCGAGAACTGTAGCTGTATCGAAATCATACTGATGCTTTGTAGGCTCCTTTGGCTTTGGCTCGATGTAGAAATCACCTGTGTAGCCCTTTGAACGAGCGTAATCAACTGTCAGCTTCATAAGTCTTGCCATGTTGTCAAGCTCCAGACCCATGTTTGTGTTCAGAAGAGTTTCATAGCCTTCTCTTCCGCCCCAGAAAACGTAGCCCTTACCGCCAAGCTTGATAGTAGCGTCAACAGCGTTCTTGATCTGTGCAGCAGCATATGCAAAAACATCAGCAGAAGGTGATGTGCCTGCACCATGCATATATCTTGGGTGATCGAAGCACTTAGCAGTACCCCAAAGAAGCTTCTTAGTAGGGTCAGCAGTCATTTTTTCAGCTATGTAGTCAACTACCTCAGCAAGCTTTGCGTTAGTTGTGCCGAGATCACCGTACTCAGGAGAAAGGTCACGGTCATGGAAGCAGAAATAGTCGATAGAAAGCTTGTCCATTATCTCGAAAGCAACATCGACCTTCTTCTTAGCTCTTGCCTCAGGAGCAGCCTCGCCCCAAGTCTTGTCAGTAGTGCCGCAGCCGAACATATCAGTGCCGTCGCCGCCCATTGTGTGCCACCATGAAAGAGCGAACTTGAGCTGTTCTCTCATAGTCTTGCCCATTACAACCTCATCTGGGTTATAGTACTTAAAAGAGAGGGGATTAGTTGAGTTTACGCCCTCATACTTGATCTTTGGAATATCCTTAAAATACTCTGCCATAATTTTGACCTCCGAATATATTATTGTTTGATCTTAACGATTAAACGATTACAATACAATAATACACCAAATCGCACCCGTTTGTCAACTGTTTTTTATCAAAATTGCATATATTGATATATATTAAAATTGTGGGATAACTGCATAGACACACTATTTTTTTCTCGTATTTTCATCAATATTTCTGTAATAATTTTGTATAATAACTGCACAAATTTTGATAACTAAACTTGTGCAAATAAATGATTTATCTTTTAATTTGGCAACATTTCTGCAATTGTTGCATTTTTTATGC